>OWJC01000224.1_pt1 | contig 39369 bp, 39 predicted proteins | sample 1732731 | NCBI WGS metagenome assembly OWJC01 (sample SAMN05065747, study PRJEB22554) | human gut metagenome | biome: ENVO:2100002; feature: ENVO:00000062; material: ENVO:00002003 | host: Homo sapiens | place: USA
CGAGATGAGCGCTAGTCTCGTGGGCTCGGAGATGTGTATAAGAGACAGGTGTACCATTCGGCCACCAGTTCCAGCAGGGCCGGGCCCTGCTTGGCCTGCCACCGGCGGCGCAGGGTGCGGGTGGGGGTGGCGGTTGTCACCGCGAAGGCGGTGGGGTAGCGTTCGTAATCGCAGGTCCGGTCGTACCCGCATCGGGGGCAGACGGTGGCTGCGTTGTTCTCTTGGTCACATACCGGGCATTTCCACATGGTGGGTCCTCCTTAGTTGCTTTTGGCCTTTTCCCGCCACTCCCTGGCCAGGGACGGGTTCCCCGGCACGCCCCGGCCCTGCTCATAGCAATCTGCCAGGGCGCGCTGGGCGTTCTTGTTCCCTTGTTCGGCGGCTTTGCGGTACCAATGGGCGGCCTGGTAATAATCCCGCTCTATCCCCAGACCCTGGTAATAGTGATATCCCAGGTCATATTGCGCCGGAGCATAGCCCTGCTCGGCGGCCTTACGGTACCACTTGACGGCCTGGGCATAGTCCGGTTTTATGAAGCCGCTGCAGCCATAACAATAACGGTTGCCCAGCTCGTACTGCGCCTGGGCACAGCCCTGCTCGGCGGCTTTGCGATACCATATGATGGCTTGAGCGGGATCCTTTTTCACGCCCTCGCCCAGGAAGAAGCTGCCGCCCAGTTCAAGCTGCGCCGGGGCATAGCCCTGCTCGGCGGCTTTTTTCAGGTATTCCATCCGCTTGGCCTGGTCGGACTCCTGCTGATACTGCCGGAACAGCTGGTCCGGCGTCAGCGGCTCCGGCTCCTCCAGCCGGCGCTGGGCCTGGGCATGGCCCTGTGCCGCCGCCTTGCGGAACCATTCCATAGCCTTTGCGGCGTCCCGTTCCACGCCGAAGCCCTTGGCATAGCACTGGCCCAGCTCATACTGCGCATTGGCATAATCCTGCCGGGCGGATTTGCGGTACCAATCCGCGGCCTGGGCGGGGTCCTGTTTCACGCCGATGCCGTTTGCATAGCAGCGCCCCAGGTCGTATTGTCCATAGCTGGCGTCCTGTTGGGCGGATTTGCGATACCACTTCACGGCCTGGAAGGTGTCTTTTTCTACGCCGGTGCCGCTTTCATAACATTCTCCCAAGGAATGCTGGGCGAGATCATGGCCCTGTTCGGCGGCTTTGCGGTACCAGCGGGCGGCCTGGGCCGCGTCCGCGTTTACACCCTCGCCAAATCGATAGCAATAGCCCAGCCACCATTGTGCGTCGGCATGGCCCTGGTCCGCCGCTTCGCGGAACCACCCGGCGGCCCGGACCGCATCCGCTTTCAGACCGTAGCCGAACAGATAGCACCGACCCAGCTCGTGTTGGGCCTGGGCGTAGCCTTGTTCGGCGGCCTTGCGGTACCAGCGGACAGCCTGGGCTTCGTCTTCCTCCACGACGGAGCCGTTTTCATAGCAGTCCCCCAGCCAATACCAGGCTTCAGGGGTGTCCTGCCGGGCGAGTTTTTGGAACCACCGGGCGGCTTCCGCCGGGTTCTTTTTCACGCCATGGCCCTCAGAATAGCAGTACGCCATGGATGCCAGGCCCTCGGCATGGCCCTGGTCGGCGGCTTTGCGGTACCACTGGACGGCCTGGGCTTCGTCTTCCTCCACACCCAGGCCGGACAAATAGCGGTTGCCCAGCTGGCACTGGGCTTCGGCATGGCCCTGTTGGGCGGCTTTTTTCAGGTATTCCGTCCGCTTGACCTGGTCGGGTTCCTGCCGGTACAGGGCGTACCAATCCGGCGCTTCCAGCTCCGCCAGCTTCTGCCGGGCATCTGCGAAGCCCTGGCGGGCGGACTGGCCGAACCATTGGGCGGCCTGGGCTTCGTCTTTTTTTGCACCCCAGCCCCGGGCGTAGGCGGTACCCAGCCACCACTGGGCCGCCGGGTCGCCGCCGTCCGCCAGGCGGCGGAAGCAGCGCTCGGCGGCGGTGAGGTCCTGGGGCGCGTCAAACCACCGCATCACCAGCTCTATCAGGCCTGGGCCCTGCTTCGCCTGCCACTGGCGGCGCAGGGTGCGGGTGGGGGTGGCGGTTGTTACGGCGAAGACCGTGGGGTATTGTTCGTAGTCGCAGGTCCGGTCGTACCCGCAGGTGGGGCAAACCATTTCTGCGTTGTTCTCTTTATCACATACCGGGCATTTCCACATGGTTTATCTTCTCCTTTACCGGTTTACTGCTTGGAAGCAATGGCCAGGACTACCACCAGAACGGTTTGCAGCACAAGAAGGAGCGGGACAAGGATGGTGAATTTTTTGTGCTGCGTTTTGTGATGACAAGCACACATGGCCAGCAGCGTCCCCAGGCTGCCGCCCAGCAGAGCCAGCAGCATCAGCGTAAACTCCCGCACACGCCATTGCTGGTGCTGCGCCCGGTATTTGTCCACAGCCATGACCACAAAGGCTGCCGCATTGATCGCCGCCAAGTAAATTGCCAGAATTTTCATAAGAATACCTCGTTTTTCCGATTTGTATTATTTTTCGAAAATAGGCGCGGATATACAAAAATATTATAGCATCAAATGTCGATTATTGGAATAGGGATAACCGCGCTGTGCGCAAAAAATGAGCCCTGCACAAGGCACCGGAATCCGGGCGTTTTGCGAAAAAATTGCAGAAAAAGGGAATGGGCTATTCCCTTTCCCGGGGTTCCGTGTTACAATAAAAATGTTTAATTGTCGGAACGGCGTCCGCGTCGGGCGGCACGCCCGTAAAAGATAGAAGGAGGACACACAGCCATGAATCTCGGGGTGGATCTGGGAAGCACCTACTCCAGTTTCTCGACCTATGACATAGTCAACAAGAATGTAGAATTATGCAAGCCGGTCATGAGTGAGCCGGAGGCCATCCCCTCCATCGCCTGCCTGAATGACGACGGGAAAATGCTCACCGGCTATACCGCACGCAAATATATACAGCTGGACGACCCCTCTGCCCGGACGTTTTCCGCGTTCAAAATGCTGCTGACCGAAAGCAACGAAAAACTGCTGCAGGAGCGGGGGTTTGGCACCGACTATACGCCCAGCGCTGTGGCGGAGACATTTTTGCGCGATCAGGTGAATAAGATTCTCAGCAGTCATGCCGATCCGGGAGTGGACAACCTTGTGATCTGCGCGCCTGAGGTGTGGACCACCCAGAGCGCCGTGCGCCGGGGCCAGTTGGACGGGCGCACCATCCTGCGGGACATCTGCTCCCGTATTCCTGGCGTAGACCGCGACCGTATCCGCATCGTCAGCGAGCCTGCCGCCGCCAGCGCATATTTTGCCTATCAATACCGCCGCGCGGTGGGCTCGAATTTTAACGGCTGTCTGCTGATCGTGGATTACGGCGGCGGTACGCTGGACCTGACGCTGACGGAGGTGCATCCCCAGGACGCGTCTGTGGAGATCAAGGTTCTATTCCGCACCGGCGCCGGAGAAAACGTTCAGGGCCGTACCGGCAACGCCGGCATCGCCTATATGGAGCATGCCGTGCACCTGGCGCTGGAGGAGGGCGGATGCGATCCGGCGGAGCTCCTTCCCTGCCGCCCCGAATTCCGGAAGGCGGTGGATGTTCTGGAGGACAGGCTCATGGAGCAGATCTCTCCGAATACCCCCGATCAGGCCGGAAGCATGGGAGAGGATTATCGGAAGCTGTGGGATACCGTGGACGAGTGCGGTGCGGACCTGTCCGACCTGCTGAACAACGACGAGACGTTTGCCGCCATACGATATGGGGGAAAAAGATATCCTGTCACCTATGCGCATCTCATGCGCGCGTACAGAGCCGTGGTGGAGCCTGAGCTGGGCAAGTGCCTTCAGGAGACGGCCGACTGGATGAGGGCCCACAGATACGATTACAAAAATCCCAACACTGACGCCTTTCATATCGTTCTGGTGGGAGGGTTCGGCAAGTTTCTGCTGGTGCAGAAGCAGGTGGAGTGGTTTTTCCACCGTCCCAATACGGGCGACCGCCGGTTTCAGCACGGCCTGGGCCAGGACCGGGAATACGCCGTGTCCAAGGGAGCAGCTCTGTTGGCTTCCGGCGTGATGACCATCCGGCGCACCGCGCCCTTCGGTATCGGTATCTATTCCGAGGCCGATGACAGGCTGCACTATGCCATCATGTTCCGCCAGGAGTTCAAGCCCGGTCAGGAGCACTGGATCCGAGTCGGCGGCCCGGATACGCCGCCGGTGAAGTTCGTGAACAGCGAGAATACCATCCCTCAGCTGCTCATCGGCTCCGATGAGAACCCTCAGGCAGGCACGATCCTACCGCTGCTTCCGGCCATGTGTCAGCGGATCACCCGGGCCTACGCACAGATGGATGAGTATTATCGGACCAGGTTTCCCGGCCATTACCCGATCCCGCTTCACAACATCGGCTTCAGTATGGACGAGTCCGAGGTGGTGTCCCTGCTGCTGCGCAGCGTGGATATGAACGGTAAGCCGCTGCTGACTCTTCCGCCTGTTGAGTTGGCCAGCTATAGCCAGATGTTCGGCCTGGCGGAGGCGCGGACCATCGACAATTCCGGGAGGAAGAAAAAATGAGAATGGAGACAGTTCGGAGCGATATCACCAAGTTTGAACATTCCGCGGCCCTTTCCTTGAACGATATTCTTGGAACGGTGCAGGATCTGAGTGATGATATTCGTCGGGAGTGCGGCCATGCTATAGAGGACTGTCAGCCGGAGGACCTGTCCGAACTGACCAGCAAATTGATCTGGCTCTGCAATTTGTCCGCCAAGATCGCTGACCGCCATGCGGATGCCCTGTCCGGCGAGGGCCGTTGGGGCCGGCTGCAGAATAAGCTCTCCGCGCTGCAGGAGCAGGCCGGCGCATATCAGCAGACCGAGACCAGGCTGCGCCAGCTGCAGACCCAGGTGGACCAGCTGGAGCAGGACGCATCGCGGCAGCAGGAAGCTCTGCACCGGATACAGCGGCTGACGGAGCAAAAGGAAGGGCTGGAGCGCCGCCTGAGGATGGCGTCGCAGACCGATCCCCGGCAGATACAGGCCGAGATCGAGCGGCTGTCCGGTCAGCTGAATACCCGGCAGGCCGAGATAACGCAGCTGCTGGGCCGCCAGGCAGATTTGCAGCGGCAGACTGCCGCGCAGCAGAGCCAGCTGACCGATTTACAGCAGCAGATCGACAGCGCCGAACCGGCGCTTCGACAGGTGGAGGATCAGGTTCGCCAGCAGAAGGAACGGTTGGGCGCGATGGCCGCGAAAAAAGCGGAACTGGTCCGGTGTCAGGAGGACCTGGAGAGCAGCCGGGAGAAATATGACGTTTTGCAGCGGGAGCTGGAGGACAGGCAGAGGCAGCTTCAGAATTTACAGCAGGAACAGAGCGCCTTGGAGCTTAGACATGAGACGCTGAAGGATCAGCTGTCCAAGCTCGACCCGGAGGTCCAGCGCCTGCGCAGCGAGAACGAGATGCTGGCCAGGCATTCCGGCGACCTGGCGGTGGAAGAACAGAAGCTGGAAGGGGAGAATAGCCGGCTGGAGGAGGATAACCGGAAGAAGAGCTGCCAGGTGGATCAGCGGCGACAGAGCAATGAGGTGCTGCAGCAGCAAAATAATGAGCTTCAGGACCAGGTCCGGGAGCAGGAGCGGCGGCTGATCCGGCTGCAAACAGTGGAGCAGCCGCAGCTGGAAGCGCGGCTGAGGGAGATTCAAGGCAAGATCAACGACTGCATCGGACGTTTCGCGTCTCTGAACGACCAGATCCACGAGGCGGAGGACCAGCAGTCAGAAGCTGTGGAAACGTTGAGTCGTCTGACCGGCCAGCTGCAGGAGGCCAAGGCCCATCGGGAGGAGGCCCAAAGACAGAAAACGGAGATCACACAGAGACTGGCCAGCACCAGCGCCGACGCGGAAAGCCTCCAGCGAGAGATCGCCCAGATATCCCGTCTGCTGGAGGAGGAAAATAAGAAGGATCTGCAGGATGTGCTGGAGCAGCAGCGCAGTCGTCTGGCTCTGTGCAGGAATCAGCTGGCCCAACAGGAAATGGATCTGGCTGCCAAGGAGGAGGCACTGAAGGATACCGCCGCCGAGCTGGAGACCGTGCAGACGAAAAATGCCCAAAAAACGGCACAGCTTCAGCAGCTGGAGCAGGAGTATCGCCAGGCCAGGCAGGAGGCCGACGCGCTGTCGCGGCAGGACCGGCAGCTGGCTGAAGTGGCGGAACGGCTCAAGCAGATGCGGGACGTAGCCGACGCACTGCGCGGAGACAGCGGCCTGCTGGAGCCTATGTATGACCGGAAGCCCTTTGCGCTGGACGACGTCCTTCAGTCGGGCTTCCAGCAGGCGGAAACCGCCATCTCCGGCCTGCGCCAGGCTATTGTCAGTTATCAAGAGATTTGCGGCGGCAGCCATACGGATTAAGGAGGAAAAGTTATGAATACATGTATCGTATGCGGCGGCTCTTTCCAGCCGCAGTCCAACTGCCCCTACTGCAATTTTCCGGAGATCACGGTGCTGGGCGACAAGGCTGTACTTGATGAGATGGCCGCAGGCTACAGAAAGGAGTACCTGGCCGATATCCGTCTTGGCGTGATGTACACTATGTGGAAGGCGGACGGCGACACACTGACTGCTGACCGGGAGGGATGCGAGCTCTTCGCGGACGGCTCTGCCGTCCAGGGAGCGGATATTTGGTGCGACCGTCAATTGGCGCGCCAGCCGGATGGCGACAGGGTCGACGTCCGCCTGGTGGTGGAAAAGGCCGGCCAGAGCCGGATCATCCCGGTGTCCGTACCCAACCTGAAGCAGCCCCGGCTGCAGCAGATCGGTCTGCGTCTGTGCGAAAAGCTACATGTCCGTGTGCTGCTGCGCAATGGCATTCAAACGGTCGAGTCCCAGCCGGTCTCGCTGGTCGGCGCTCAGGGGTAAGGGAGGGGTTTCCCTTGTTGTTTTCTTCCCGTAAGCCCCTGTACTTTGTGTTTCATGACCGGAGCGAACGCTACTTTCAGGACAGCACACTGCAGCTGACTTTCTCCGAATGGCTGTGGCTGACGCTGCGTAAGAGGGGCTATTCGAATATTTACTTTGTGGATCTGGATGACACCGGCCGCCCGGTATTGACTCTGCGGGACCGGGACACCTGGCGGGGGTATACCCCCGGCGGCATTTTCTCCGTTATGGAGGAGTACCGGGGGCGGCCGCTGCGCCGGGTTATGGGCGATAAGGAGTTCCTGCGCCTGTGGAACCGGATATATGACGGACCTGGAGACTGTGCCTATGTATTTTCCGCGCAGGCATTCTCACGGCTTGCCTCCGTCCGCCGGCCAAAGGACGTGGATGGGCTGCTGGACCGCATGGCGCGGCAGGAGCGCCCGGACGCTCTTATTCTGACCGGGCCCATGGACATGGAAGCCTCCGACCTGGACGCTTATTTGAATCCCCACGGAATCCTGGCCTATCTCTCGCCCACGGGGCGAAGCCTTTGCCAGGCTGCTGCCGATCTTCTTCAGCGGGAGCAGGACGTCTGCTTTTTTGAGAAGCTGAAAGAGCGGCTGGGCGATCAGTTTATTGAGCTTGGCCGTCCCACCTACGGGCGGCTGCTGTCCATGCTGCGGTGCGTCCGGTTTGCGCTGGGTGAAAGCTGGGACGAGGATACTTTGGAATTTTACGCCCTGCTTTTGCTGCGATGGGTACACATGCGCACCGTAAAATCATACTGCAAGGGCCTGTTTTCCGATCTGCCAAAGCCGGTCACTTGTGCCGGAATGTATGCGCTGCTGTGCCGGGATAGAGCGGAGAAGCTGCGCGAATGCGCCGCTATGCTGCGGCGCACGGCACCGGACACGCTGTCTTCCGCGCAGATGCTGGAGAAGAAGTTCGGCCCGCTGCCGCAGGAGGTGCTGGACCAGTGCTGGATCTCGGTGCGGGAGCCCAGCCTGGACAAGCTGCTGAGCTTTCAGCTGCCCCACATCTCCAGCCAGACAGAGGATCCTGTGTTTCAGATCTGCCCGGTGGACCCGGGCGACTGGTATCTGATGCGGCGGCGGCTGCGCAGTCCCCGCCTATGTCCTCCGCCAAAGGAGCGTATCGGCTGGATCGATCGCTTTTTGGATGTGCTCAACACCGCCGGCGCCCACGGCGACAGCCGCACCGTCCGGCGCACCGTCCGGGTCCTGCTTCGCTGCGGAAGGCGACTGTATGCACCCGGCAAGGACACAAACTTTGAGGCTCTGGGGGCATACCTCGCCAGTTCCCGGGAGTACTTTGAAATGGAGCGGAAGCAGGCGGGTCTGCCCCCTGAGAAATTGGAGGACTGCCGCCGCCTGCTGCGGGAGCAGGATCGGCTGTTCTGGTCTGTGGCCGATACCGACCCGCTGGATCTTCAGAGTGCAGTGGAGCGGGCCAAGGAACAGGGCCATAACAAAGCCGACGCTTTGCTGAAGGGCTTTTCCTACTTTACCTGACGCCTGGCGCACGGGGCACCGTTTCGTCTGTCATATAACGACCAACCACACAGAAAGAGAGGATCACTGTACATGAAACCCAAAGAAAAACCGCGCAAAACCGGCAGTTCCCTTGTGGACGCCCTGGGCCTGGGCAAAAAGAAAAAATCTGAGGTCACCCCAGGGCAGACGGCCACCAGCAACCGCGAGACCGGAGCCGAGGTCATCAGCATCCTGCGCAGCATCGACTTTGCCCATGGCAGATTGCAGAGCATGGCCGATGAAGACAGCTATCGCACTATGAGCCAAGTCCGCGACGCAGCGGTCAAGGCTCTGATGGACGCGCCCACCATTTTTGACAAGGTAGAGGGCATCGGGGAGACCATGGCATATGCAGCCAAGGCGTGGAAAACGGCCGTTCAGGACGGGCTGCCCAACAAGGCTGACTGCGCCATGAAGGCCATTGCCACTGGTGCCACCCGTCTGTGGAGCAACATTCCCGAGGATAAGGAAGAGGAGCGGGACGCGATCCTGAAGCGGCGTGAGCAATACATAGAAAATTACAAGATCGCCATCCAGCTCAACGAGACCATCGACCGCCTCCACCGGAGCATTGCTGGCATCCAGCAGGAGATAGACAAAAAACGGGAGGCTGAGAAAGCATTTGCCGCAGAGGTGAAGGAAATGGCAAAGACCCCCGAGGGGGAGGCCCGGTTTGCAAGAAGCTATGCCGCCATCGGCAATGTAGGCATTCTGGATGGTGAGGACCGGGAATTTGGCATTCGTCTGCGGGAGAACCGCATCAATTCGCAGAGCATTGCCATGCTGAAAAATCAGTTTGCCAGCGATCGGACACAGCTGTCCGCCGCCCGGCAGCAGCTGGAGCCTGTGCTCCTGAGGCTGAAGAAAAATCCCGATCTCTCCGGCCTGGAGCCGGCGGGGAGGGTTGCCGGTATCCTCCGGGAAATGGAGGACGAGCAGGCCCATGTCATCAGTGTGGCAAAGATCATCAACACCAAAATGAACGACAGCATTTCCCGGATGGAAGCCATCATGAACAGCAGCGACGCTCAGGAGCTCCAAGCTGACGACCAGTCATACCTGACTACCATTCTCCGCGGAAATAAGATTTCACCGCAGGACAAGGCTGTTATCGAGGCTGAGCGCCAACGGCTTCAGCGCGAAGAGCTTCAGCGGCAGCGGGACGAGGCCGCCGAAAAGGACCGCCTGGCGCAGCAGAACAAGCTGAACGAGGTGCTGGACAATACGGCGGAAAGCGTTCAGGAGAACACAGCCGAGGATGAAAACGCCCAGCTGAACTTCGATGTGCTGTAACAAGGAAAGGAAGTGTGCACCATGTCATTTATGGATGAGATGAAGAACGTATTCTCCAAGAAAACACCGGAGCAGATCTACGTTGAGTCCGTGCTCAAGGAGATCCGCCAGCGCGACGACCTGATCAAGACGGTGTCCCAAATGTCCAGCCAGCTGGACCACTGCCAGAGGGCCTTTGACAACGCGATCCGCATTTCCCGCATCAATGCCCTGCGCCGCCGCCAGGCGCACCTGAGCGACGCCGGTGAAAAGGAGCGGATCCGCGACGCCGTGGTGGGTCAGCTGGCGGTGCAGGAGGCCAAGTTTGATGTAAATTCCATTGTCACGGCCCAGGATATGGAGATCGCTATGAAGAAGCTGGGCGGTATCCTGCGCCAGATGTACCGGATGGATCACAACGTTTCCGTGACCAAGAAGGACCTGAAGGAGGCCCGGAATCTGCAATTTGACAACACGGTGGAGCCCATCGCCTTTTCCGAGCGGGCCGCCCTGGTGGATGAGCGCTTTGTGGAGCGCATTATCCAGGGGGAATCCATCGCGGATTGCCTGCAGGCGGTTCCTGTGGGGTCCACAGGGCCGCTGGAGTCGGATATGGGTCCCATCAATTTTGAGCCGCCTGCTGGCGGGGCCACAGCCGAGGACCTGAAGATCCTGCAGGATCAGACCGGCCAGGACTGGTAAGTCCTGCACGCGTCAGGAGGAGTAGTATGAATATTCAGAACATCAACCGTCTGAACAACGAATACCGCGCGTATATCTATGAGGCGGAGTCTCACCGCATTACCCGGGCGGGGGTAGCCAGCCGGGAGGAGGGACTCAGCTACCAGCGGGCCGCCCAGATCTGCGGCCAGCTGGCCAGCATGACCACCGGCTCCGAGGCACAGTATTGGGTGGACAATCAGTCCCGCTGTGAGGCAAAGATGCGCCAGATCTGGGCCGAGCTGAACCCCCAGGGAGCCGGTCAAGGAGACGCCCGCTGCCAAGCCTGCCGCCAGGCCCGCCGCCAAAAAGACCGACGTTCCCCAGGAGACTGTAGACCATTGGTATAAGCCCGATCCCGGTTATGGCTTCGATCAGGTATCCGGCATGGAGGAGGTCAAGCACCTGCTGTCTGACTGCGTCCGGGACATCCGCATGGATGCCCTGAACGAATATATGGGCGTTCCCACGGTGCAGTCCTTCTTTTTCTATGGACCTCCCGGCTGCGGCAAAACCTTTATCATCAAGGCCTTTGCCCACGAGCTGATGCAGCAGGGATATAAGTTCATGTCCCTGTCCAGCGCAGACATCCACAGTAAGTTTTCCGGCGAGGCGGACAAGATCGTGGAGCGGGCTTTCAAGGAGGCCGTGGACAACGCCCCGTGCATCCTGTTCATGGACGAGGTGGACGGCGTGTGCCAGAACCGCAATCTGCCCAACCTGTCCGACTTCAACATGCAGCTGACCACCACATTCCTTACCGCCTACAACGATCTGGAGCGGGCCAATAAGGAGCGCAAGTCCGTTATCTTTATCGGGGCCACCAACTATCCTGCCAACGTGGACACCGCCATGCTGGACCGCGTGGAGCTGGTGCAGATCCCTCTGCCGGACGACGAGGTCCGCCGCCGGGCCTTCGAGGACAAGCTGGGCTGCGTGACCCAGCTGGAGGACGGCTTCCGGTGGTCCGATATGGCCGAGGCCACCGAGGGCTATAACCAGCGCGACATCAACCGCATCGTCACAAAGCTGAAGAAGCTCATCCGCACCAGCGTGGCTGACGGCTGCGCCGACGGACAGATGGCTGTGGAGCGGCTGAAAAGCGGCGACTTCCGCACCACTAGACAGCTGTTCGACCAAGCCCTGGCCTCCTATACGCCCACGCCCAAGGACGATATCGAGCGGCAGCTCAATGAGTTCGAGAAGCAGATGAATGCTCTGTGAGCTCAGCCGGAGGAAGAACGCCATGAATGAATCGGATATGCTCCAGTGGCTGGAGGAACTGGTAGAGATCCCGCCGGAGGAGGACGCCGCATTGAACGAGCTGCCCGACAGCTTTATCTGGCGCCGTCCACTGACCCGGATGACCGCCCTGACGGACCCGTCGTCCCTTGGGCTTCCCGCGTTTCGGGGCGCGGTATTTGCCGGCCCTGCGGGCAACGGCAAGCACACCCTGGCCCGTGCGCTGCTGGCCACGCTGTGGCGCAGCCGGTACATTGAACGCGACCAGGTGAGCCTGTTCTGGCTTACCCCCGATCAGCTTCCGGAGGGCCTGGACGCCGCTGGGTCGGCAGAGCTGATGGGCAAGCTGTTTGAGGAGGTTTCCACCCCGGATGAAGACGTCAGATTTGGCGTTATCGTGCTGGACCGGCCGGAGCATTATCCCCATGCGCAGATACTGATGAGCCGTGTTGCCCGGGAGGTAGCCGACCTGGAGGGACAGAATGCCGTGATCTGCATCACGGAGGATGAGTCCGTCATTCCATCCGCTATGCGGGGACTGCTGATGCTTTGCCGCTGCCCCAACCCCGGCCCGCGCCAGCGCCGGATGATCCTGGAGGAGGGACTTCGGTGGACGACGCCGTCTCAGCAGACCATCACGCTTTCTCCCGAGGGCATCACCGTGGAGGAGTTGACCGCCCGGACTGAGGGCCGAAGCTGCGCCGAGCTGCGTGCCCTGCTGCTGATGCTGCGGTCAGAGGCGGTATCCTTTGACCTGGGGCAGGGCCGATCGGTCCAGGTCCCGCTGCCTCAGGACCTTCTTCTGGACATGCTGGAGCTATACGGGCAGACCGCCGTACCCGCACAGACCGTTCCCGTGCAGCAAGTAGTTGGGCCCGTGATCTCACCCTCCTATTCGGGCAACACGACGCCGGTTCAAAAGCAGCCCGAGGATATGGACGCGTCGGAGTACAAAGCGCATTTGCTTAACTGCCTCAACCAATAGATCCCTATCTCATCAACGAGAGGAGTGCGTATTGATGCACAAATCGCTGCCCAATACAACGCGGCAAGCCGGGAAACGGTATTGCCAGAATGATAAGGTCCGCATTACCCAACGCCAGGAGCACACGGACCACGTTTCCAACGTACAGGGTAAAGTCCTGTGCAGCTTTGGCTTTGTTCATCACCCTCGGCTGCGGGCCGTCTTGCTGGGAGACCAGACCGTCATTACAGATTACGCCTGCGACTGCTATGAGTATAACGACAACTCGGACTTTTGCAGCCACTGCGCCGCCCTGGCCATGCGGGCCTTTGGCGAAGGCGAGCTGGTATACCAGCAGAAGACCGGCCTTCCCGGCGGCTCAGACCCCGCTCTTGAGCAGAGGCCGGAGGCTGACCGCGTGATCGTTCTGTCGGACGGGCAAAACGACGAGGGACAGCGCTGCGTACAGGGGAAGGTCCTGTGCAGCTTCGGCTTTGTCCACCATCCCCGGCTTCGGCTTCGCGCCAGTGAAGTCACGGATTACACCTGCGACTGCTATCGCTTTTTTGAAAGCAGCGCCTTTTGCCCCCATTGCAGGGCGCTGCTGACCCAGGTGTTGGGACAGGACAAGCCCGCCGCGCCGGAATCGGAGGCTCCTGCGCTGGAGATGGAGTGCCCTGTGCCGGCGGCAGAACCGGCTGCGCTGGGGACAGAGCCCGATTTGCCAATGACGGAGTCTGCCGCACCGGAGGAAGAAGCTGCCGCGCCAGCGGCGGGACCTGCTGCACCGGAGGAAAAATCTGCCCCAGAGGATGCGCTGCCTGTGTATACGCCTCCTGCCTGGGACGGCTGCCCTCGGACCATGCGGATCCTGTTCGGGCATGCGCTGGGGGACGGAGCGCCTGTGTGTTGGTATCCCAATGATACGGCGCGTATCTTCCATCCCAATATGGGGATCATCGGCACCATGGGCACCGGCAAGACGCAGCTGACTAAGTCTCTGGTAACCCAACTTTGCCGCCAGCAGCCCAACAACTTCGACGGCCATCCCCTGGGCATCCTGATCTTTGACTACAAGGGGGATTATAACGAGACAAAGCCTGATTTTGTGCAGGCCGCCGGCGCTCGGGTGCTCAAGCCGTATCATCTGCCCTTCAACCCCTTCTCACTGCAGGGCGTGCGCCGCAAGCCCCAGCTTCCCATCCACACGGCCAATGCCTTTACGGATATCATCGCCCGGATCTATGGGTTGGGGCCTAAGCAGAGCGCCACGCTGCTGCGCTGCGTCGTCAGCGCCTATCAGAGCTGCGGCATCGAATCCTCCGACCCGTCCACCTGGGACCGCACCGCGCCAACCTTTGAACAGGTATATCAGGTGTATGCCGACGATGAATCCATCAAGAAAAACGACTCGCTGTATGCCGCCATGGACAAGCTGTTTCAATTCCAGGTGCTGGAGGGCGATCCCGACCGCACATCCTCCCTGTTCGGCCTGCTCCACGGCGTTGTGGTGATAGATCTGTCCGGTTATGATACCGATATCCAGAATCTCATCGTGGCCATTACGCTGGAACTGTTCTATTCCCAGATGCAGAACACCGGGTCCAGCCAGGCCGATCGGGATTTCCGCCAGTTGACCCGGTTCATTCTGGTGGACGAGGCGGACAACTTCATGTCGCAGAATTTCCCCGCCCTCAAGCGCATTATGAAGGAGGGCCGCGAGTTCGGCGTGGGCACCATCCTGTCCACGCAGTTCCTGCGTCACTTTGGCTCCGGAGACGACGACTATTCCAGCTATATCCTGACGTGGGTAGTCCATAACGTGTCCGATTTGAAGCGCTCGGACATTGACTTTGTGTTCAGGAGCTCCGCTGACCCGGAAGTATCGGAGCAGCTGTATCAGGACATTAAGGCCATCGGCAAGCATCAGAGCATAGTCAAGGCCGGAAATGCTGCCGCGACGGCTGTACAGGATATGCCCTTCTGGCAGATCGCCGGCGATGAGGAGCAGAGCTATCTACCCCCGTGTGAGATTTCCGAAGCGTAAAAATTCTCCGCAATGTGAAAAGCAGCCATGAGCGATATAGCCGCCGTGCTATCGTACTTGTGGCTGCTTTTTCTCTGTCTGCCGTTTGTTTCCCGTTTTTCGTCTGCCTGCCATTGTGCACAGACTATCGAGTACAACCTTGTGGGCTGCATTCCCACGGATGAGCTGCTAAAAGCGGAACAGGCATGACCGAGATCATGCCTGTTCCAGGAAATTTGAATTTTACTGTCTTATCAGCAGGGACGCCGCGTCCCGTTTTTTATACGTTTGCTTTACCGCTCCATAATGGGGTAACCCTGGGCCCGCAGCGCCTCGTACATCTCCTGCACATGGGCGGCGTCCCGGGTCTCCACCAGCAGGTGGACCACACAGGAGCCCACGGGAGCCTTCAGGTTGCCCCGCTCGTGGTTTACCTCCAGCACATTGACGCCCATATCGGACACGATGTTCAACAAGGTGGCCAGGGTTTTGGGCTGGTCGGGCAGAACGGTGGCGAAGTTGGCGGTGCGCCCGGCCTTGGCCAGCCCCCGGGTGATGATGCGCTCCAGCATGGTCACGTCTACGTTGCCGCCGGACAGCAGGGCGCACACGGTCTTGCCCCGCAGGTCTACCTTGCCGTACATGGCTGCGGCGATGCCCACAGCTCCGGCGCCCTCAGACACCAGCTTCTGCTTTTCCAGCACAGAGAGGATGGCCCCGGCGATTTCCGTCTCGCTGACAGTGACCACCTTGTCCACATACTGGCGGCACATCTCGAAGGTCAGGTCGCCGGGGGTCTTGACCTGGATGCCGTCGGCGATGGTGTGGACGCTGGGCAGGGTCAGAATGTGTCCGGCCTCCAGGGAGTCCACCATGCTGGCGGCTCCGGCGGCCTGCACGCCGATGACCTGGCAGGAGGGCTTCAGATGCTTCACGGCATAGGCCAGGCCCGAAATAAGCCCGCCGCCGCCGATGGGTACCAGGATCACGTCCACATCCGGCAGCTGCTCCAGAATCTCCAGGCCGATGGTGCCCTGTCCGGCCATGACCCGATAGTCGTCAAAGGGATGAATAAACGTCAGCCCCTGCTCATCCCGCAGGCGCACAGCCTCGGCATAGGCATCGTCATACACGCCGTCCACCAGCACCACATTGGCCCCGTAGCTGCGGGTGGCCTGGATCTTGGAAATGGGGGCGGCGGCAGGGATGCAGATGGTGGCGGGGATGTGCATATCCCGGGAGGCAAAGCCCACGCCCTGGGCATGGTTGCCCGCGGAGCAGGCGATGACGCCCCGGCGCTTCTCCTGGTCGGACAGGGTGGCGATCTTATAGTATGCGCCCCGCAGCTTGAAGGCGCCGGTCTTTTGCAGGCAGTCGGCCTTCAGATAGAAGCTGCAGTCCGGCACCAGGCCCGGAGCGTGCAGCACGGGAGTCTGATTGATAACGGGAGAGAGCACCCGGCGGGCGTCCTGGAGCATTTCCATAGAGATCATATGATTGCCTCCTTGGTTTTGTTGTATATACAAAAAACTATTTTTTGTGCTTGTGCCGTGCACTATAATGATAACCTCTACGGGAGAAAATGTCAATTCCCCTGTTGCCCCCGGGGCAAAATTTTTCGCTCCCGGGAAATGAAAAATAAGAACGGCGGGATAGCCGTTCTTATTTTTCTCTGCCGGCCGGAGAGCGCGGCAGATCACTTTTTCCGCTGCCGCTTTTCGATCTGCCTGCCGGCCCATTGGGCCAGCTTCAGGCAGGCGGCAGCGGTGACAGCCAACAGGGCGCCGCCTGCGGCCAGTTGCTTTTTCAAGTTCATAATCAATACGCCAGATTCTCGGTGAGATACGCCTTCAGCTCACTGATGGGAATGCGCACCTGCTCCATGGTGTCCCGCTCACGGACGGTGACGCACCGGTCGCCGGGGTTTTCGCCGTCGCCTACGGTATCAAAGTCCACGGTAATGCAGAAGGGGGTGCCGATCTCGTCCTCCCGGCGATAGCGCTTGCCGATGGAGCCGGTTTCGTCGAAGTCCAGCATAAAGTCCTTGCACAGATCGTTGTAGATCTCCATGGCGGGCTCGGACAGCTTCTTGCTCAGGGGGAGGATGGCAGCCTTATAGGGGGCCAGAGCCGGGTGCAGGTGCAGCACCACGCGAACGTCGTCCTTGCCGTTTTTATCCTGGCCCACCACCTCCTCGTCATAGGCGTCGCACAGCACCGCCAGAACGCTGCGCTCCACGCCCAGAGACGGCTCCACCACATAGGGGATGTACCGCTGGTTGGTCTCGGGGTCAAAATAGGTCAGGTCCTTGCCGGAGGTGTTCTGATGTTGGGTCAGGTCATAGTCGGTGCGGTCCGCCACGCCCCACAGCTCGCCCCAGCCGAAGGGGAACAGGAACTCGAAGTCCGTGGTGGCCTTGGAATAGAAGCACAGCTCCTCGGGATCGTGGTCCCGCAGGCGCAGGTTCTCGTCCTTCAGGCCGATGCCCAGCAGCCAGTTGTGGCAGAAGGTCCGCCAATACTGGAACCACTCCAGGTCGGTTCCGGGCTTGCAGAAGAACTCCAGCTCCATCTGTTCAAACTCCCGGACACGGAAAATGAAGTTGCCGGGGGTGATTTCGTTGCGGAAGGACTTGCCGATCTGGCACACGCCGAAGGGCAGCTTGCGGCGGGTGGTGCGCTGGGTGTTGACGAAGTTGGTGAAAATGCCCTGGGCCGTCTCGGGCCGCAGATACACGGTGTTCTTGGCATCCTCGGTGACGCCCTGGAACGTCTTGAACATCAGGTTGAACTGGCGGATATCGGTGAAATTATGCTTGCCGCAGGAGGGGCAGGGGATGTTGTGCTCCTCAATGAAATCCTTCATCTCCTGCTGGGAGAACGCGTCGATGGGCTTGGGCAGCTCCACTTTTTCCTGCTGGCACCAGTCCTCGATGAGCTTGTCGGCCCGGAAGCGCTCCTTGCACTCCCGGCAGTCCATCAGAGGATCGGAGAAGCCGGACAGATGGCCGCTGGCCACCCAGGTCTGGGGGTTCATGAGGATGGCGGCATCCTGCCCCACGTTGTAGGGATTCTCCTGGACAAACTTCTTCCACCAGGCCCGTTTCACGTTATTTTTCAGCTCCACGCCCAAAGGACCGTAGTCCCAGGTGTTGGCCAGGCCGCCGTAAATCTCGGAGCCGGCGAAGATGAAGCCCCGATTTTTGCACAGGGCCACGATCTTGTCCATGGTCTTTTCCGTGTTTTTCATGTGTCAAATCTCCTTTATGTGATGTTTTTGGATGCAAAATAAAAGCCGCCCCGAGCCATAACAGCTCAGGGCGAACGAAATAACGTCCGTGGTTCCACCTGAATTTGGATATATCCACACTCTTGCGCCGGTAACGGGGCGTCCGGCGGGCATTTCCTCCCGCGGCTCCGGGCTGCCGCACCCATCATCGCCTGTAACAGCATGAGGATACCATGTTTTTCCCGCCGCGTCAAGGAAAATTTGCGGCCTTACTCCTCCTCCGACGAGGTTTCGACGTACAGCTCCTCCGCGTCCTCCAGAGCACCCCGCAGCACGTCGGCGTAGGGCGCGGCCAGGGGAATCCGCTCCAGCGGGTCAATGACGCTGTCCACCACCCGGCACAGCAGGGAATACATTTTTTGATAATCCGCCATTTTGCACCTCCAAATTCGTCTATGTATAGCCTATAGTAGCATGCATAGCCTATTTTTGCAAGCACTTTCGGATATGCTAAAAGAAAAATCCGGGAGGTGCAGCATGAAAACCACAGAGGCGGTACGCAACCGTATCCTCCAGCTGTGTCAGGAGCGCAACATGACCATCAACCGGCTGGCCACGGTCAGCGCCCTGCCGCCGTCCAGCATTAAGAACATTCTGTATGGCAAGAGCCAAAACCCCAAGCTGCTGACCATCAAGCTCATCTGCGATGGGCTGGACATCACCCTGGGGCAGTTTTTCTCCACGCCGGAGTTCGATGGCCTGGAGCAGGAGCTGGAATAAAATAAAAAGGACGTCCTCTTGGGACGTCCTTTGGTTTGGCTTCATCAACCGATCTGATTCAGCTTCAGAGTCAGAGCGCTCTTCTTGTGGGCTGCATTGTTCTTGTGCATCAGACCCTTGGCAGCGGCCTTGTCGATGGACTTCACTGCGACCTTGTAAGCGCCCTCGGCCTCGGTGCGATTGCCTTCCACGGCAGCAGCCTCGAACTTCTTGATAGCAGTCTTCAGCGCAGACTTGTTGGCCTTGTTGCGAGCGTTACGAACCTCGGCGATCAGCACGCGCTTCTTAGCAGACTTGATATTCGGCAAACCAAACACCTCCCCGGCGATAAATTTTCTTGCACGGGCACTTAAATACCCAGGCAGGATAGTATTTTATCACCTTTGCCAGAAAATTGCAAGCACTTTTTGAAATTTATCTGTAGTTTTTCGTATAATTTCTTCTCTCCCGGGGAAACTGGGCTATAGCCACAATATTTGGTGTTTTCTGGGGGGCGATGACCATAGATATGAGCATGACACGAACGGACCTGGCGCTGGAATCCGTCCAGGCCGCTGCAAAGGCGGCCCGGGAGGATGCGGTTCCCGGGGTCCGCAGCCAGGAGAACCGGCGGGAAGGCTATGCCATAACACACATCCGGATCGACAGCGACGTCGGGGCCCAGGCGCTGGGGAAGCCTGTGGGCCGATATGTCACCGTAGACCTGGGGCCGTATTTCCGCCGGGAGGAGGACTATTTTGACCGGGGTGTCCGGTGTCTGGCGCAGGAGCTGCGGGGAATGCTGCCGGAGGGACCGGTGCTGGCGGCGGGCCTGGGGAACCGGGCCATGACCTGCGACGCCGTGGGCCCGGCGGTGGTAGACAATCTGTTGGTGACCCGCCACATGATCCGGGCCATGCCCCGGCAGTTCGCGGATTTCCGCCCGGTGGCGGCAGTGTGCCCCGGCGTTCTGGCCCGCACGGGCATGGAAGCCCTGGAGCTGGTGCGGGGAGCCGTGGAGCGGGTGCATCCGGCGGCGGTGATCGCCGTGGACGCTCTGGCTGCCCGGGACAGCGCTCATCTGTGTGCCACGGTGCAGCTGTCGGACACGGGGCTGGTGCCCGGCTCCGGCGTGGGCAACCGCCGCAGCGCCCTGGATCAGGGTACCCTGGGGGTGCCGGTCCTTGCCGTGGGTATCCCCACGGTGGTGGATGTGGACCCGGAGGCAGGGTTGTTTCTGACGCCCCGGGACATTGACCAGCGCATCCGGGAGCTGGGCCGCCTGCTGGGCTATGGCATCACCTTGGCTCTCCAGCCGTCGCTGACGGCGGCAGACGTGACTGCTCTGCTGGGGTAGAAACCATCAAAGGTGCGGACCAACGGTCCGCACCTTTGATGGTTTCTGGGATGATAGTGATTACTTCTTGATTTCGCCGTTAGCGGCGGCAGTCAGATAGGCGTTGATGAATCCGTCAATATCGCCGTTCCCCCACAAAGCAGCGCTTTGTGGGGCCCCTGGATCAAATCCTGTCGGGCAGAAATGAATTCCGCCCGACCAAGGTTTTGCCTCGGGCAAAACGCTTGTGCGCCGCAGAGCGGCGAGTCATGGACGGCTTGTGCGTCCCGCTTACTTCTTGATTTCCCCATTAGCGGCGGCAGTCAGATAGGCGTTGATGAACCCGTCAATATCGCCGTCCATGACGGCCTGGATGTTGCCCATTTCATAGCCGGTGCGGGTGTCCTTGGCCAGGGTGTAGGGCATGAACACATAGGAGCGGATTTGGCTGCCCCACTCGATCTTCATCTGCACACCCTTCAGGTCGCTGACCTTTTCGGCGTGCTGCTGCATCTTCAGCTCCGCCAGCTTGGCCCGCAGCATCTTCATGGCGTTGTCACGGTTCTGGAACTGGCTGCGCTCCGTCTGGCAGAACACCACGATGCCCGTGGGCAGGTGGGTCAGGCGGACGGCGGAGGAGGTCTTGTTGATGTGCTGGCCGCCGGCGCCGCTGGAGCGGCAGGCCTGCATCTCGATGTCCTCAGGCCGGATCTCGATCTCGCTGTCGTCGTCCAGCTCGGGCATGACCTCCACGGCGGCGAAGCTGGTCTGCCGCCGGGCGTTGGCATCGAAGGGGGACACCCGGACCAGTCGATGCACGCCGTTCTCGCTCTTGAGATAACCGTAGGCGTTGTCGCCCTCAATGAGGATGGTGGCGGACTTGATGCCTGCCTCGTCGCCTGCCTCGTAGTCCATCAGCTGATAGGTGTAGCCGTGGCGCTCAGCCCAGCGGGTGTACATGCGGTAGAGCATCGCGGTCCAGTCCTGGGCCTCGGTGCCGCCTGCACCGGCGTGGAAGGTGAGAATGGCGTTATTGGCGTCGTATTCACCGGACAGCAGCGCTGCCAGACGCCGCTCGCTGATTTCCTTTTCCAGGTTCTCGTACCCGCCGGTGACTTCCGGCAGCAGAGAGGCGTCGTCCTCCTCCTGGGCCATTTCGCACAGGGTCACGGTGTCCTCCCACTCGGACACCAGCCGGTCATACTTCTTGATGCGGTGCTCCAGACGCTTGATCTGCTGGGACACCTTCTGGCTGTGCTCGATGTTGTTCCAGAAGCCCTCCTGCTCCGTCTCGGCCTGGAGATTCTTCAGCTCCTGGCGATCCTTGGGGATGCCCAGGGCCTTCTCCAGCTCCCGCAGAGTGGGCTCCAGGGCCTGGAGCTTCTGTTTGTACTCGTCGTATTCAATGACTGCCATAGATGGTCGTCTCCTTATCGAAAAAATTCCTTAGCCTATCCATTATAGCCGGATATGGCCATTCTGTAAAGGAAAATATACCATTACCAGGAATTTTCTTTACAGGATGAAGCCGCCGTCGCAGGTGAGGACCTGGCCGGTGATAAAGGATGCCTGCTCCCCGGCCAGGAAGGCCACGGCGTGGGCAATGTCCTCCGGTGTGCCCAGGCGGCCCAGGGGCGTTTCCTGAGCCAGCTGCGGCAGTACCTCCGGCGGCAGGGCATCCAGCATATCCGTGCGGATAACGCCGGGTGCCACGCAGTTGACCCGGATGTGGGTGGGGGCCAGCTCCATGGCCAGGGAGCGGGTCAGGCCGATCAGCGCCGCCTTGGTGCAGGAGTACGTCACCTCACAGCTGGCGCCCCGCTGACCCCAGATGGAGGAAATGTTCACGATGCAGCCTGCGTGCTGGTGGAGCATGTGGGGCAGCACCGCCTGGATGGTGTGGAACGCGCCGTCCACATTGACGGAGAAGTACCGGTGCCACAGCTCCGGGGTGATGTCCTGGAACAGGGCCTGACCCGCCACACCGGCGTTGTTCACCAGCAGAGATACCGGGCCGAAGGTTTCCTCCACCTGCCGCACCATGGCTGTCACCTGGTCCTGTTGAGACACGTCGGCCTGGACCATCATGGCCCGGCAGCCCTCCGCCGTCAGCTGCTCCAGCAGCGACCGGGCGCAGTCCTCCCGGAGCCGATAGTTGATGCACACGGCCCAGCCCTGTCGGGCCAGCTCCGCCGCCACAGCCCGGCCGATGCCCCGGGATGAGCCTGTTACCAGCGCGATTTTTTCCATGATGTTTGTCCTCCTGGGTGGTTTTGAGAAAAGTATAGCAAAAAAAAAGAAACTTGGCAAGAAAACTGTTGACAAATACGGGCAAACCGTGTAAAATACATACTGTTCCGCGCGGTTAGCTCAGCTGGTAGAGCACATGCTTGACGTGCATGGGGTCACAGGTTCGAGTCCTGTACCGCGCACCATAGCCGGACACCGATTCTGATGCGATGTGTATCACAATTGGTGTCCGGTTTTTATTTCATCCGAGTCGCGCAGATCGTCTATTCAACATTTGGAAGATTCGACTAAGGGAGTGAATGTTTTGTTTTCAGTGACAGCGAGAATAAAAAAAGTTAGCCAGCCAAGAGGGGGCTACATTCCGCCCAAAGGATTAAAAGCAATCGAATACTACGACCAATACGAAATTGAGAAATTAGATTCTGCATACAAGCCAATTCAAGGATTAGCTGTTGATTATCTAACAAGATTTGTGAATGGAACACCGAAACAAGACGCTTTTCGCGTTTCTTTGATGGGGGCAGAGAAAGTCGACGAGCTTGATAATGCGAATCGGTTGTTAGACAATGTTAGAGGGTTGGATGCCGCATCAATCCGTAATGCCTGCCAGCTGGTCGGCTATGACGTTGCATACCGTAGGGGGAAAAGTTATTTTTCACCTGTTGACAGGATACGTCCCAGCAAACAAATGGTGGAAAACATTACCATACTGGTTAACCGTAGCTGTACCTTCTTGAAAAGTGTTGGCCCAATTATTTCCAGCGGATTTACTTTTGAAGGTGGCTATAATCGTATTATCGACAGCGGTGACGGTGATTACCTGACCCGGGATACGCTGTGGGATTTTAAGATTTCTGATGCCGCTCCTACGAAAGAACACACGTTGCAGATATTGGTTTACTACATATTGGGCATTCATTCAAGGCACCCGGAGTTTCAAGAGATAAAAAATTTAGGTATATATAACCCGGAACTTAACATTGCACACGCCATACCTTTGTCAGATATTTCGGATGAGACCTTTTACAACGTCAGCAGGGATGTTATTGGTTACTGTATGCCTGCCGATATAGAGGAGTGGAGGTGGGCGACTGGTACAAGCGAAGATGCAATGAACAAGTTACGTACTGATCTTGCTGCCGAACTCAATGATACCGGTTTTTCACCGGAGAAATACAAAGACGGTATCCACGATATAACGCTGGATGATTATTGGAGCTTCTATCAGAAAATATCAACTACACCCAGGCCAAAATTTTCAGGCATCCGTTCCATCAAACTTGTCAAAAATTCCGGTTATTTTATGTTTGTGGGCTTTTCTGAAATAGGAACTAAACACATTATGTATGGCGGGAAGAAAAGAAATCTCAACCAGCCCTTGGAGTATTACTACCAGAGGCTGCCCGAATATGCAAGTGCAGTGATGCGGAAGTTTTCAAAATATTGGGATGCTTTATACAGCATATCAAGACAGATTCGATCTGTTGTTCTCAACGAAGAGGAGGTCGAAAACTGCTACCAGAAATATGTTTCCCAATGCAAGGCGGATAAGGCTATGTATGCGGATATGAGATCGTGGAAAGCCCTGCACAAGGACCAGTATTCATTCTATGGAAGGGTACACGGTTGCATAGTAGACATTGATAATTTCAACCATATCTATCTGAACCCTTATGATGGTTCAGTTACACCATATTGGGCATCATCCAAGTACCTGAAGTTTGCATATTCAAATGTTGCCAGTCTGATTGCGGCCAAGAGACCTGAAATGCTGATGGCATTCAATCGCATGGTCGATGCAAACGCTGGAAAAGAAGTCGCTCTGCTTACATTGGCCGCTTCAAAGGAAGCGGGAAAAATCTCTGTGCTTGAGCAACAGAAGATCGATACGTGCTGTACGCCCGTGACGGATACAAGTATGAATGATATTTCAGACCGTTTAGGGCTGTTGCAGAGAATATATGACTATCATTACGTTTGTGCATGGTACGATAATCTTGAGGACGAAGATACGCGTCCCGCTAAACTCACTGCGGGAGAATCAGAGCAATAAATTGCAATGCTCTTGAATTTTTTGACAGTGGGAGACTTTTTTGACAGGCTGAAACGGGCGGCCCCTGACCGTCAACCGTGCCGTGTACCTGGTACACAATCACCCATGCGTCACGGAGCATGAAGCCAAGACAGAGCACAGCTTGCGCACCATCCCCCTTTTGCCGGAGCTGGCCTATCGGCTCCAGCGTATGCCCCATACGGGAGAATTTCTGTTCAGTACAAAGAACGGCACGATTCTTCATCCCCGGAATTTTACCCGGGACTATGATGCATTCTTTCGCCAGCTGCGGGAAGCGGTGCCCTCTGTGCGTCACCTGTCCCCCCACTGCTGCCGCCACACCTTCGCCACCCTGACCCGGGAAGCAGGTGCCGATATTCGGGTTATTCAGGAGCTGTTGGGCCATTCGGATATCAAGACGACGGCCCGGTATTCCCATGCAGATTTCGGCAGCATGGTCCATGCTGTGACGGATTTGAAGGACGCTATTACCACAAGAAACCGTCAGTTCCTTCATTGACCTTGTTGCTTGACGTGCATGGGGTCACAGGTTCGAGTCCTGTACCGCACACCATACGCAAAAGCCCTGAAATCACTACGATTTCGGGGCTTTCGTTATTTTGAAGCACGCAGGGCCTGTCCCTCTGAAACGGGTATGGACAGCTTTTGGCCTGCGTGGTATAATATCCGAAGAATTTAAGGCTTTCACTTTTGAAGGAGGATGCTCTATGAATTGTCTTGTTTTGCTTTCGGGCTGCGGCGTAAAGGACGGATCCTGCCCTGAGGAGGTGGCACTGACCTACACCGCTCTGGAAAAATATGGGTGCGCCTATCAGCCTGTGGCGGATGATATCCCGGTGCTCACCGTGGATCATCTGACGGGACAGCCTGATCAGGAACGCCAGATCCTGAAAGAATCTGCTCGCCTGGGCCGCGGGATGCTGCGGAAAATTCGGGATGTTTGCTGGGAGGATTATGACGCATTGGTGATACCCGGCGGACTGGGTCTGCTGACCAATTACCAGCACTCCCAGGCTGTGGCTGACTGTGTCCGGTATTTTGCTGACGCCAGCAAGCCTATTGCAGCCATGTGCGCCGGTATCGACTTCCTTCGGGGCCTGTTGGGCGGCGATCTGCTGCTGGAAGAGGTGCCGCCGCTGAAGGCGACGGAATACTGCTGCGACCGGCAGAAGAAGATTTTCTACACCCCGGCCTTCAAAAAGACCGACTCCTGCTATGAGATCATGCAGGGCATCGATGCCATGATCGCGGACTTTGCAAAGACTTCCGCCTGAAAAAAATCCCGCCGCCATATCGGACAGGGGTCATAAGAAAGGAATATCGTATTTTCTCGGGAACGGCGTGGCTTCGGTCACGCCGTTCCCTGTTTCAGCAGTTCATTCAGGGGAATAAAGCCCAGCCCGTCGTACTTGATGTGGATGTGCTGGCTGCCGGCGCCGCTGGAGCGGCAGGCCTTCAGGCCGGATCTTGATCTCACTGTCGTCGTCCAGCTCGGCATTACATTCCTCGATGGTCTGCGGCAGTTTTTTTCTTTGTCATGGGTAGTCACTCCTTTCTTGATTTTAGGCAATAAAAAGCCCGCTGGCTTTGCACATACGGCATAGTCAGCGGGCAGAATGTAAGTTATTCTGTTCAATAATTAAACCTACAAAACAGACTTCATCGTAATGTTTGTGCCTGTTTCAACGCATAAATCATAGAATCGACGCCCAATAGCGCCGCATAGCTATTGTTGGTTTTTCTGAAAGCGGGCGTGTAATAAACATTGTTTTCAGCATCAAAACAGAATTTTTCAGCAGTTAGTTCTTTCATCTCACGCGCCAATAGATTACTTCCATAGAAACGGCGGAGGAAGTCGATTCCCGCACACATGGCAGCGACAGGTTTCTTTTCGCTAATAAAATGTGTGACGCACGTTTTTATCACATTGGAGTCTCTATAATTGTTCAATAAACCAATTCCGCCGGGTATGATCAATGCATCGTATTCTGCAAAATCAACCTCATGAATATCTTTAATGCGTCCCCTACCGATGCGGGCTGCTTCTATAAGGATATTCCGCTTTTCTCCTATCTGCTCTGTCAGGTGGTTAACAGACTGAATGGAAGCATCTTCTGCGACAGGAGCGTAATCACACCCATATTTATCAAGCGCTACATACGTCAGAATTACTTCTTCTATACATGAACCATCACCGAGGCCACAGCCTGCTAATAGAACTAAATACTTCATTTGTTTTCACCTCCACAACTCACGGTTTGCCAACGACTTCTCACTGATAAGCATAGCATATAAAGCGACTTACATCAACGCCATCTTCATGGTAAATCAGCGACCTTTTTATGAACGTCGTTTTGCTTTGCCGCTTCGCTTGCTGCCCTGCGGCGTTCGGGGCGGTCAGCCGAAAGGAGAACCGCCCCTTGCGGATTTCAAATTCCATGCAGCCCGTGTCCGGGTCTGCGTCGGTCTGGCGGCAGCATTGCGGGTATTTTGCCCCGCAAATGCCGTCAGCCGCTTTTTGAGATCGGCGTTGTGAGTCTGGACTTCAGTGATGAGAAGGGCCGAACTGTTCCAATGCTTCCAAATTTTTTTGAGATTTTTTGAAAAATCTCGGAATGGATGGGATTGATTTAAGGTAGTTATACCTGAAAGCTGTGAATGAATCTATTGCTTTCCGTGACGGCAGCAAAATAACGGGTATCCGGCTCTCACCAGATACCCGTTATTTCGCTGCCAATCCCGCCTGACAGATGCTCATTTCGTAATTCTTAGAATTACTGTCTTATGAGCACCCATACGATGGCGGACGGCGTTTTTATCAGCTTTTCGCTTGGCTTACTCAGCCTTCTGGGCGGCGTCCTTTTCGGCAGCAGCCTTGGCGGCAGCGGCCTTCTTCTCGGCGGCAGCCTTCTGAGCGGCCTTGAACTTCTCCTTCTCCTCGGGGGTGGGGATAGGCTCAATGGCGTTGCGGGGGCAGGCCTTGGCGCACATGGTGCAGCCCTTGCACTTGGTATAGTCGATGACGGCCACGTTGTTGACCACATGGATGGCGTCGAACTTACAGGTGCGCTGGCACAGACCGCAGCCGATGCAGGAGTTGGCGCAGACCTTGGTAACGGCGGGGCCCTTGTCCTTATTGGAGCAGTTGACGAACACCTTCTTGGAATAGGGGACCTCCACGATCAGCTTCCGGGGGCAGGCCTCGCGGCAGGCGCCGCAGTTGGTGCACTTTTCCTTGTCCACCACGGCAACGCCGTTTTCGCCCACATGGATGGCGTCGAACTTACAGGCGGCCACACAGGAGCCGAAGCCCAGGCAGCCGTACTTGCAGGCCAGCGCGTCACCGGCCAGGACCTTGGTGGCGGCCAGGCAGTCGTTGACGCCGCGATACTCGAAGTTCTTCACCGCATTGACACCGCCGTTGCACAGAACGTGGGCCACCATCTTCTCGCCGGAGGGAGCCTCCAGACCCATAATGGCCGCGATCTTGGCAGCGCCCTCGGCGCCGGCGGGAGCGCAGGCGTTGATGGGAGCCTTGCCGGCCAGAATGGCCTCAGCGCAGCCGCCGCAGCCGGGATAGCCGCAGCCGCCGCAGTTGGCGCCGGCCAGACATGCCTGGATCTCGGGCAGGCGGGGATCCACCTCTACCTCAAAGACCTTGGCGGCCACCGCCAGGATCAGGCCGAACACGATGGCAAGAGCGCCAAGGATCACAACGGCCCAAATGACAGTAGTAAATTCCATAATTCTTCCTCCTTACCAGACCTTCAGGCCGCTGAAGCCCATGAAGGCCAGAGCCATCAGGCCGGCGGTGACCAGCGCGATGGGGAAGCCCTCGAAGGACTTGGGACTGTCGCTGGAAACCTCCAGCTGCTCGCGGACGGCGGCAAACAGGAAGATGGCCAGCAGGAAGCCCAGACCACCGGTGATGCCGTAGACCACGGACCCGATGAAGTTGTAGTCATTCTGCACGTTCAGCAGGGCGACGCCCAGCACGGCGCAGTTGGTGGTGATCAGGGGCAGGTACACGCCCAGGGCGGTGTACAGGGTGGGGATGTTCTTCTTCAGGAACATTTCCACGAACTGCACCAGACCGGCGATGACCAGGATGAAGGCCACGGTCTGCATGAACTCCAGGTGCAGAGGGATGAGGATCAGGTTCACCAGGTAGCAGAATGCGGAGGCCAGACCCATAACGAAGGTCACGGCCGCGCCCATGCCCACGGCGGTGTCGATCTTCTTGGACACGCCCAGGAAGGGGCAGCAGCCCAGGAACTGGGCAAAGATAAAGTTATTGGTCAGGATAGCGCCAAGAGAAATGGCGAGCAGAGTCGTAATAGACATAGCTTACTTGGCCTCCTTTTTCTTTTCGCTCTTGGCCAGGGCCCACTGCATCAGGGCGATCAGGGCGCCCAGGGTCAGGAAGCCGCCGACAGGCAGAGTCAGCAGCTTGATGCCGAACTCCTCGGGGAAGATGGTGATGCCGGGGGCGCTGCCCAGTCCGCCGCCGCCCAACAGGCCGCCGCCGAACTTGCCGGAGCCCAGCAGCTCGCGGAACACGCACATGATGATCAGGACGATGGTATAGCCGATGCCCTGGCAGATGCCGTCCACCGTGGAAGCGCCCACCGTGTTCTTGGAGGCAAAGGCCTCGGCACGGCCCAGGATGATGCAGTTCACCACGATCAGGGGGATGAACACGCCCAGGGAGTTGGACAGGGCGGGAACGAACGCCTTGAGCAGCAGGTCCACGCAGGTAACGAAGCCGGCGATGACCACGATGAAGCAGGCGATACGGACCTCATTGGGGATGATCTTGCGCAGCAGCGCGATGAAAATGTTGGAAAGGGTCAGGATGATCAGCACGGACACGCCCATGCCCAGGCCGTTGAAGAACGACGTGGTGATGGCCATGGTGGAGCACATACCCAGCAGCTGCACCAGCACGGGGTTCTGGGTGATCAGGCCCTCTTTGAATTGCTTGCCAAAGTTCATATTGCAGCTCCTCCTTTCTTAGCCCAGAGCTTCCACGGCAGCCAGGGCAGCGTTGGCGCCCATGGTGATGCCCTTGGTGGAAACGGTGGCACCGGAGACGGCGGTGATGTTGCTGCCCACCACCAGAGAGCCGGCGCCGGACATGCCGATAAACTGATCCAGGACGGGGGTACCGGCGGCGTTGGGCTTGTTCTCAACGACCTTGGTGCCGATGCCGGAGGTCTCGGAGTGGCTGACCACAGAGATGCCGGTGATGGCCTTGTTGGCATCGATGCCCACCATCATGGTGATGGTGCCCTGGGAGCCGGAGGCGGAGACCTTGGCCACATAGCCGGACTCGGCGCCGCCGTTGGTGACACCGTAGAGCTCGGTGATGGTGCCGCCCTGGGCCTTAGCCGCGGCCACCACGTCGTCGGTCAGCTCCAGCGCGTCGGTGAACTCGCTGCCCTCGGGGACAACGGCGCTCATGGCCACGCGGGTCTTTTCCGCATCGATGGCGGCGATCTTGTCCTTGGTGACGCCGTTGACCAGGCCCAGCAGGAAGGCCGTAATCAGGGAAATAACGGTCAGGGTGCCGGCGACCTTCAGAATAAACTTACCGGAGATCTTCATTTTGCAGCCGCCTCCTTCTTTTCTTTCTTGGGAGCACCGTAGATGGTGGGACGGATGTACTTATCCAGCAGCCAGGTGGTGCAGTTCATGATCAGGATGGAATAGCAAACGCCCTCGGGATAGGAGCCGAAGCGGCGGATGAAGCAGGTCAGCAGGCCGCAGCCGATGCCGAAGATGATCTGGCCGGGCTTGGTGACGGGAGAGGTGGCGTAGTCGGTAGCCATGAAGATGGCGCCCAGCATCAGGCCGCCGCCGAACACGTTGTACAGCATGTAGTCCACGCCGGAGATGCCGGCAGGAGCGGCGATGAGGGTCAGGATGGCCACGGTGGCAATGTAGGCCACGGGGATGTGCCAGGAGATGACCTTGCGGATCACCAGGTACACGCCGCCCAGCAGCAGCATCAGCGCGGAAACCTCGCCCAGGGAGCCGCCGACGCGGCCCAGGAACATATCCACCACGGAATAGGTGCTGGTGAGGGTGGCGAAGTCGCCGTTCTTCATCATGGCCAGGGGGGTGGAGGAGGTGACGGCATCAGCGTTGGAGCCGAAGGCGGACAGCTTGCTCATGGGTACGGCCCAGGTGGTCATGGCCGTGGCATAGCTGGCCAGCAGAGCGGCACGGCCCGCCAGAGCGGGGTTGAGGAAGTTGCAGCCGATGCCGCCGTACAGCTGCTTGACCACCACAATGGCGAAGAACGCGCCGATGATGATCATCCAATAGGGCAGCGTGGGGGGGCACACAAAGGCCAGCAGCATACCGGTGACCACGGCGGACAGGTCGCCAATGGACTGGGGCTTTTTCAGGAGCTTGCGATAGCCCCACTCCCAGAACACGCAGGCGGCCACGGACACCAGCGTCAGCGCCAGGGCGCGGAAGCCGAATACGAACACGCTCATAGCCAGGGCGGGGATCATGGCGATGATCACGTCCATCATGATGGTCCGGGTGCTCTCGCTGGACCGGATGTGGGGGGAGGAGGACGCGATCAGCTTCAAATTCTTGTAATCGGTCATGGTTTACGCCTCCTTCTTTTCGGCGGCGGCCTTCTCGGCCTCTGCCTTGGCCTTGGCGGCCATTCTTGCGTTGTTGACTTTCTGCTTGCCCATGCGGAAGGCGTGGGTCAGCGGCAGACGGGCGGGGCAGGTGTAGGCACAGGCGCCGCACTCGATGCAGTCCATGCCGTGCAGGGTGTTCTGCCAGGTGTCCACGTCGCCCTTCATCAGATACTTATACATGAACACAGGCTCCAGGCGCATGGGACATACGCCCACGCACTTGCCGCAGCGGATGCACTGGGGATGCTCCTCATACTGCTCCTCGTCGCCGGCGAAGGCCAGCATGGCGCCGGTGCCCTTGCCCACGGTGACGTCCAGGTTGTACTGGGCCAGGCCCATCATGGGGCCGCCCATGATCAGCTTATAGGTCTCTTCCTTCAGGCCGCCGCAGGCGTCAAACAGCTTGGTGATGGGGGTGCCGATGGGGCACTCCAGGTTCTTGGGCTCGATCACACCGGAGCCGGAGACGGTGACCACCTTGCTGACAACGGGCATGCCGGTGTAAACGGCCTTGTAAATGGAGCAGGTGGTGTTCAGGTTGAAAATGCAGCAGCCGGCGTCGGCAGGCAGCTTGCCGGAGGGAACCTGGCGGCCGGAGATGGCCTGGCACAGCTGCTTTTCAGCGCCCTGGGGATAGCGGGTATGCAGGACCTCTACCACCACGGGAGCCTTCAGCTCGGCAATCGTCTTGTTAAGCACGTCGGCCGCGTTTTGCTTGTTGGCCTCGATGCCGATGTACACATGCTCCACGCCGAAGCACTTGGCCAGCAGGGTAGCGCCCTTGATGACCTGCTCGGGCCGCTCCAGCATGGTGCGGTGGTCGCCGGTGATGTAGGGCTCGCACTCGGCGGCGTTGATGATGACATAGTCCACCTTGCCGAGGCCGGAGCTGATCTTCACATGGGTGGGGAAGGTCGCGCCGCCCTGGCCCACGATACCGGCGTTTTTGACGATCTCCACCAGCTGCTCAGGCGTCAGGCTGTCGGGATCGGCAACGGGATGAATGTCCGGGCACACGGTGTTCTGGAAGTCGTTCTCGATGACCACGGACATCATGGTCCCGCCCATGGAGAAGGGACGGGGCTCCACCGCCTTCACCGTGCCGGATACGCTGGCATGGATGGGAGCGGACACGAAACCGCCGGGTTCACCGATCTTCTGACCGATGGTCACCTTGTCGCCCACCGCAACGATGGGCTTGCAGGGTGCACCGATGTGCATAGACATGGGAATGACCACCTCAGCCGGGGCTGCCAGCTGCTCGATGGCCTTTTCATTGGTCGCGGCCTTCATATCATTGGGATGAACGCCGCCAAAGAAAGCTTGTGCCATTGTCTTCACCTCATCTTACTACTGGGTGGCCCTATGCCACCACATACTGCTCTAAATTCTACACCAGATTTGTCCTCTTGTCCACCCCCTGTATTCCGGTTTTCTGTGGAATTTGCGGCTTTTTGTCTTATTCTTAGCATTTGCGGAGGATTTGAGCGGAATATTTATCCAAAACTGCCTGAGATTTTCTGAAAAGGAACCGGTCTTGTGTTCACGGGGCCGATGTGGTATACTATGCGCGGGAAAACAGATATAGCCGCCCGGCAGGCGGCGTGAGAAAGGAAGTGCTTTCATGCCCGATCGCATTCAAATAAAAGAGGAAGCCAAGCAGGTGGTCCGCGGGGCGCGGGTCAATGCATATCTGGTGACGCTGATCGTTCTGGCGGTCACCGGCCTGCTGGAGGCGCTGGACTCCTATGTGGGCGCGTCCAGAACCGTGGACCAGGTCGCGGAGCTCTATGGCCAGCAGGCGGCGGCCATGCTGCCCGCCTTCCCGGAGTTCCCCGTGCTGCTGATGGCCTTTGTGGCGGCAGTGAACTGGCTGGCCCAGGTCATCATCAATGCCGGATGGTCCATTTATCATCTGGGTGTGCGGCAGGGAAAGGAAATGCCCTACGGCTGTCTGCTGGACGGGTTCGCCTTCCTGGGGAAGCTGATCCTGCTGAACATCGTCATGGGGATCTTTGTCTATCTCTGGTCCCTTCTGTTCCTCATCCCCGGCATCATCGCCCAGTACCGGTACCGGTTCGCCATTTATAATCTGTGCGAGAATCCGGAGATCGGCATTCTGGAGGCCATCAACATGAGCAAGGCCCAGACAGCAGGCTTCAAGGGTACGCTGTTTGTGCTGGACCTGTCCTTCCTGGGATGGTCCATCCTGTGCTGGCTGACTCTGGGCATTCTGAACATCTGGATCGCTCCCTACAGGGAACAGGCCAACGTGGGTTATTTCCAGGAGATCAAGAAGGTCAAGGGCATCGGCTATCAGCCGCCCCAGGACGGCGGAGAGGACGACGAATTCCGTCCCATCGACCCCTTCGGGCCCAGCTATTAAAACAAGTGAGATAAGCCCAAATGCCCCCGGAGCAGCGCTCCGGGGGCATTTGATATGATGGCCTTTTATTTCTTTCAGAAAGCCCAGGTGCCGTTCCGGAACAGGGGCACGGTCCGGCCATCCTCACACACGGCGTCGATGGACAGGTCCGCCGAGCCGATCATGAAGTCCTCGTGGACCATGGAGTCGTTGACGCCCAGGCTGCGGCACTCATCCAGGGTCTTGCTCTGGAAGTCGCGGATGGTATCGGCAAAGCCCATGCCCAGAGCCAGGTGGCAGCAGGCGTTTTCGTCGAACAGCGTGTTGTAGAACAGCAGGCCGGACTGGTTGATGGGGGAATCAAAGGGCACCAGCGCGCACTCACCCAGATAGCAGCTGCCCTGGTCCATGGTGATGAGCTTGGTCAGCAGCTCGTTGTTGACCTGGGCGTTCCACTCCACGGCCTTACCCTGGTGGAAGCGGATCCAGAAGTTGTCGATGAGCTGGCCTTGGTAGCTCAGGGGCTTGGTGGAGTAAACGATGCCCTCGGCCTGACCCTTCATGGGAGAGGTGAAGCACTCCTCGGTGGGGATGTTGGGGTTGAAGAAGATGCCCTGGAGGCTGGTCTCGCCGCCGCCGCAGAACTGCCCCTCCGGAATGAGGCCCACGGTCAGGTCCGTGCCGTTGGCGCTCCTGTACTTCAGCTGGCGGATGTGCAGGCTGTTGAGATACTGGCAGCGGTCATGCAGGTCCTTGTTGTGGGCGTCCCAGGCGGCCACAGGGTCGTCATCCACGCGGCTGGTGGCCAGGATGGCCTCCCACAGCTTCTCCATAGCCTGACTGGTACGCAGGCCGGGGAACAGCTTCCTGGCCCAGGCCGCGCCGGGTACGGCGGCAATGCACCACTGATACTTGTTCTCAATCTGGTCCCGGTATTTGCGGATGGTGGGATAGGTCCGCTGCTGGGCCTTGGCCATCTTCTCCTGATTGATGCCCTTCAGTCCGTCGGGGTCCTCCGACAGCAGGTAAATGCGGCAGGGGATGGTGTCCACATAGTGCTGCCAGCGGGCCTCCTCATAGTTGTCCAGCTTGGACAGGGTGGTCAGGGTGCGATAGCGGTAGTGGAGCTTTTGCAGGGGCTGATAGCTCCAGTCCACCACCACCTTCTTGGCCCGGCGCTTATAGCACTCCTCCACCAGCATTTTTACGAACTCCGGCTGGTCCAGGTCGGCGGCGATGAACACCTCCTGCCCGGGCTGCACATTGACGCCGGTCTGGGCGATGAGTTGGGCGTATTTGCGCAAAACGGTTTTTTTCATGGTAGTGATTCCCCCTGTAGTACAAAATAACGGAGACATTATACCATCAGCGGACAATCTTGAAAAGAGTCTTTTGTGAATTTTGTGGAATGGGATGGCAAAACGCCCCCGCGGTATCAGACCGCGGGGACGTTTTGCTATGGGCCGCTGTCAGTATCTCAACAGCCTGCACATCCGCCAGCTGAAGTACAGGAGCGCCAACAGCACCGCGATGCAGCGGTTTCTGATCGACCTGTGTTTCGTGGTGGTTCTATAAAAACGCTGTCTTTGATACGATAAGGTACAATAAGTTGCGCAAATTGAAAAGAGCAAAAAAAGACATAGCTTGCAGGCTCTGGTAGAATGAAGTCACGACACACCATTCTGAAAGGAGACAGCAAACTATGTCCGAGAAAATTGTACAGCTAAACGAGGAAGTAATCAAGGGCCAAATCAAAGAATTGGTTCGCGGCAGCGTGGAGGAAACCCTGAACGAGCTGCTGGAGAAGGAGGCGGAGTCCCTGACGCAGGCGGCCCGCTACGAGCGCAGCGAGGCCCGTCAGGGCTACCGCAGCGGCCACTACGACCGCAGCCTCACCACGACCTCCGGCGACGTCACGCTCCATATGCCCCGGCTCAAGGGCGTGTCCTTCGAGACGGCCATCATCGAGCGGTATCGCCGCCGGGAAAGCAGCGTGGAGGAGGCCCTCATCGAGATGTACCTGGCAGGCGTTTCCGTGCGCCGAGTGGAGGACATCACGGAGGCACTGTGGGGCAGCAAGGTCTCGCCCGCCACCATCAGCGAACTGAACAAGAAAGCCTACGTTCACATCGAGGACTGGCGCAACCGCCCCTTGCAGGGCGGCCACTATCCATACGTCTACGTGGACGGTATCTATCTGCGCCGCAACTGGGGCGGAGAGTACGAAAATGTTGCTCTTTTGGTGGCGATCGCCGTGAATGAGGACGGTTTTCGTGAGGTTTTGGGCGCTGCCGAGGGCATGAAAGAGGACAAGGCCAGCTGGGTCAGCTTCTTCCAGTGGCTCCGCGGACGCGGCTTGGATGGCGTGAAGCTCATCGTCGGCGACAAGTGCATGGGGATGCTGGAGGCCGTGGGCGAGGTGTTTCCAGACGCCAAATACCAGCGCTGCACGGTGCATTTCTACCGCAATGTTTTCTCTGTTGTGCCTAAATCCAAGGTCAAAATTGTGGCAAAAATGCTCAAGGCGATCCACGCGCAGGAAAGCAAAAAGGCATCCCGCGAGAAGGCAAAGACCGTGGTTGCCGAGCTGCGCGCCATGAAACTGAAGGAGGCTGCCAAGAAGGTCGAGGACGGCATTGAGGAGACGCTGACCTACTGCGATTTTCCCAGCGAACACTGGACACGCATCCGCACCAACAACGTGATCGAGCGGCTGAACCGTGAGATCCGCCGCAGAACCCGCGTGGTGGGGACGTTCCCTGACGGAAATTCCGCCCTGATGCTGGTCTGCGCGAGGCTGCGCCACGTGGCAGGCACCCAGTGGGGCAGCAAGAAATACATGAACATGAAGCACTTGGAGGCGGTCATGGACGACGCCTCTATTGCCGGCTGACTTCATTCAGCCGGAGCCTGCAAATAAATTTGCGCATAAATCTTGACGGGACCCGCTAAGCGGCGTGACCTCTTGCAAATATCTGAATAATGCAAAAACGCCATCTCGTGAAATTACGAGATGGCGTTTTTTGACGAAGCATGTATCGTATGTGAATACATGAAATGCGCACTTTATAGAACATATCGAAACGGGCGTACAATAATACGCAACAGCGATTGAAGGACTTGTTTGGTAGCTGAAACTTTTGGTGTTATATACAATTCTCCCGTAACTGTCACTCCGTCTGGTGATATGGTTTTGCCCTCGTACATCATCTGCTGTGCTTCATCCCGAAGTATAGCATTTAGTGCAGGACAGTCTATCAACAGCATCATTTCCGTATCCAGATAGGCACTACGCATATCCCAGTTAAATGATCCGATGATGCTAATTCGATCATCAATCAGAATCGTTTTAGTGTGCATGGAGAAGCTGCCGTTCCACTCACATATATCAACACCCGTTTCTAAAATATCATCCCTATGATTAAGATAATCAGCGCAGCCCCACGGATTTGCTCCACTCTGCGGCGCGTTGGTAATGACCTGTACCTGTACATTGTCGGTGACCTTTTTGAGTGCATTATACATAGCTTGGTTGCAGATCATGTATGGGGTTTGCAACACAATATTTTGTTCACCCTTCTGCATCAGCGTTGTCAAGGTATTCAGAAGCATCGGCTCCTTATTCCACGCAGTGCAATCACCACTTAAAAGTGCGACTTCATTTGTCTGGAGCGTTTCTGTCTCCCAGTTAATCGCTGTTAACTGTTTTGCGTCATTGATCTCAGTCCAACGTCTTGCAAGAATGGCAGTAGCTTTTTTAACCCTGTGATTCTCAGCCTCTGCGTGGAATGCACGGTTGGTATCAAGTAACCATATCCTATCAAAATATTCTAACAAGGTATTAGCGGACGCTGTTGTGAAACCGCCGTTGTATACGACTATATCACGATCTATGTTCTGACGTGACGTACCCCCACTCCCAAGGAATAAGTCGCTGGTGTTCCGCCCACCCATAAGATATGTAGATCGGTCGATAATCAAGTATTTATCGTGGCAGCGATAATTGACCGTCCAAAGTTGCGTCAGCCGAATAGGGTTGTAGAATTTGACCTCCACATTGTCGTGCGCTGCCAATGCCTGAAACACATCACTGCCGCTTAAATGCAGTTGCGCATTGATTCCGTCAATAATGAGCCGTACTTGTACGCCGCGCTCTGCCGCGCCCCAAAGCGCCGCGATCACATCTGTTCCACTGCTGTCGGCGCGGAAGTCAAAGGTTGAGAGAATGATTTCTTCCTGTGCCGAACGAATGAGCCTCAGCCTCCAAAGAAGTGCATCCTCGTTATTGTCAATCAAGCAAACTCGTTCAGACGTTGTTATGGATACTTCTGCCTGCGTATCACTCTTTTCATGTGTTCCAATCAGCGGAGGAATAATTAAAGAAACAAGTAGATATATCAAAAAGCATAATGACACACCTAAAACTAGTTTGAAGCATTTTATGCGAAAGGTTTTTTTCATGTTTGATTCGATTTCTCCAAGCAAATCATTTTTTCCTGAGTTGCTAATTTTATCTGCAAAATTGACTTATTTATGAGGACTATCATAATCTGCACGCGCTGGAACACAAGAGCAACTTTTTGAAATAACGTACCTTTGAGGAGTCTGGACTGGCTCCTCTTTTTTGTTGCACAAATTGTGCAGGCGGTGCTTGCACAATTATCAACCTAACATCTGCATTCCATACAATCTCGATATTGTCCTCCTGTTGTTCTGCGTTATGCTTTCTCCGTGCATTTTCGTATTATTTATTCTGCCATCTGACTTCGCCCTTGGACAGAAGCGGATAACAGATCAGCTGATCTGAATCCAGATTTTCCGCATGCATGTCAACCGCTGTGATCTGATGATTATCATAAGTCGTATAATAATAAATACCTTTTGCTGTATTACAACAGGACGTGTATATCGTGATCTCATATTTGCCTTCTGTCACCTCACAGCATCCACGCTGCTGATCTACGGATCCTAAGATATGGAAGAACTGGCTTACACTCTCATCCTCTTCTTCACCGGAGATCGAATTTAATTTTGTAAAGGCAACTTTCACAAATCTTGACTGGCTGGAAAGATCTCCAGGTATTCCCATTCCACCCATTCCTCTGCTATATGCATCAAGCTGTAATACTCCTGCAAAAGTACTCTCCGGCTGTTTTCTGGATACTCCGGCATAATTATTCAGTGCAAACATCTGACTCGGGAATGGTGGATTATTGGTAAGCACTCCTACCGGATTATCATATACATGCAGCCCATCTTTCATAGACTCAACAACGATACAGGAGTCTTTGTCTGCAATGATCCAGTGAAGCTGTGCTGTCGGCAGCTGTTCACTGAATGCTGTGCCTGTCAGTCTCATTGCTGCCAGCTTCTCTCTCGCCTCTGCTACAGTAGCACACTGTGTAAGGATCCATGGGATGAACTCGAACTGTGCCACCTGGCTGACTTCTGTTTCATCTTCCGGCAAAGCTTCTTCATATGCCGCATTGCCGACAAAATTAAGACCTGCCATTCCAAGGCCTTTTTCATTAACAGCATCATAATAAAGCGGATAACCTCCTGCAACAAATGCCATTCCGATCAAAGCATAATGGCTTTTTATCTTCCCGGCAAACCGGAAATCAAATTCGTAATTTCTTGGCGTTATCGTGATCTGTTCCCCATAGGAAAATTCATAATCAAGCGTTCTGCCCATATAAAAATCTTTTGTTTTGTAAGTTGCTGCTGTACACATATCGAACACCTCTTCTTTCTGCTATAATAGTCCTGCAAACAATCTCATAAACAACTGTCCGAGCCATAAATATGCACTCCGTCCTGTGCGGTACTTTTCGGTCACTTCCCTGCATTCATTCGAGGATTTTTCTTTACACAATAACTCCATATAATTACCGGAATCAGACAAAGCCGAAAAAAGAAAGAAGATTAGGAACCGTAATAATTCTATTCAAATTTTCTTTCTGATTCACTTCACTCTGCATGTACGGTCACCTCACTTTCCTTTTTTTAGGCATA
>OWJC01000269.1_pt1 | contig 34468 bp, 27 predicted proteins | sample 1732731 | NCBI WGS metagenome assembly OWJC01 (sample SAMN05065747, study PRJEB22554) | human gut metagenome | biome: ENVO:2100002; feature: ENVO:00000062; material: ENVO:00002003 | host: Homo sapiens | place: USA
GATGTGTATAAGAGACAGCTTCACGGTGATCTCCACCTGCTCCCGGACGGCGGGGGGCAGGTCCGGGTCCGCCGGGTCAAAGGGGCGCAGGTCCTCGTAGCTTACCTGGGGCCGGCGCAGCAGGTCGATGAGGCGGCAGCCGTCGGCCACCGGGGCGGTGCCCCGGGCCGTCAGCAGATCGTTCAGGGCTGCCGAGCCGGGGATGCCGGTTTTCTCCAGGCGCCTGATCTCCCGCTCCACGGCGGCGTATTTCTCCTCCACCTGCCGCAGCCGCTGCCGGGATACCAGGCCAATGCGGTATCCCACGGGGCACAGGCGGCGGTCGGCGTTGTCCTGCCGCAGCAGCAGCCGGTATTCCGACCGGCTGGTCATCATGCGGTACGGCTCCTGGGTGCCCTTGGTCACCAGGTCGTCGATGAGGGTGCCGATGTAGCTTTCGCTGCGCTTCAGGATCAGCGGCTCCCGGCCCAGCAGCTTCAGCGCCGCGTTGACCCCGGCCACAAAGCCCTGGGCCGCCGCCTCCTCATAGCCGGAGGAGCCGTTGAACTGTCCCGCGCCGTAAAGTCCTTCCACCGCCCGGGTCTCCAGGGTAGGCCGCAGGGCCAGGGGGTCGATGCAGTCATATTCGATGGCGTAGGCTGGACGCATCATCTCCGCCTGCTCCAGTCCGGGGACGGACCGCAGCATTTGCAGCTGCACATCCTCCGGCAGAGAGGAGGAAAAGCCCTGGATGTACATTTCCTCGGTGTCCAGGCCCATGGGCTCGATGAACAGCTGGTGCCGCTCCTTGTCCGGGAAACGGACGATCTTTGTCTCGATGGACGGACAGTACCGGGGACCTATGCCCTGGATGGCCCCGGAATACAGGGGGCTTTTGTCCAGGTTTTCCCGGATGATCCGGTGGGTCTGCGCCGTGGTATATGTCAGCCAGCACGCGGCCCGGTTTTCCGGGGGACGCTCCGTCTCGAAGCTGAAGGGCAAGGGGGACGGATCCCCCTCCTGGAGCTGCATTTTGGAAAAGTCGATGCTTCGCCGGTTCACCCGGGGCGGCGTGCCGGTCTTGAACCGGCGAAGGGGCAGGCCCAGGGCCAGCAGGCTCTCCGTCAGGGGGCCCGCCGCGTGGAGTCCGTCGGGACCGGAGTCCTCCACACAGTCGCCCACGATGGTGCGGCCCCGCAGATAGGTGCCGGTGCAGAGCACCGCCGCCCGGACCCGGTACACGGCGCCGGTTCGCAGCACCACACCGGTAACATGGCCGTTTTCCGTGCGAACAGACACCGCTTCCGCCTGGCGCAGGGTCAGGTGCTCCTGCATCTCCAGGGTGTGCTTCATCACCTGCTGATAGGCCCGGCGGTCCGCCTGGGCCCGCAGGGACCACACGGCAGGCCCCTTCCGGCGGTTGAGCATCCGGTATTGGATGCAGGCCCTATCCGCCGCCCGGGCCATTTCGCCGCCCAGGGCGTCCAGCTCCCGGACCAGGTGACCCTTGGCGGTGCCGCCAATGGCGGGATTGCAGGGCATGTTGCCCACGGCGTCCAGGTTGATGGTCAGGCACACGGTGTCCAGCCCCAGCCGGGCGGCGGCCAGGGCCGCCTCGATGCCGGCGTGTCCCGCGCCGATAACGGCAATATCAAATTGTCCCGCGTCAAATTCTCTCATGCTCGTTCCTCAGTTCCGGCGCAGGATCACCACCGCCACCTCCGGGCGGTTCAGGATCCGCACCATGCCGCCCAGGCCCCGGGTGACAAACACATCCGCGCCCCGGCAGGTGTAAAATCCGTTGGTATAGGAGGGCAACAGCGCGCCGCCGTTGCCCAGCAGCCCGTCTGTAAAGGGCAGCCGCCACAGGCCGCCGTGGCCGTGGCCCGACAGGGTCAGATCCGCCCCCAGGGCGGCGTAATCCGTTTCAAAATGGGTATTCCGGTGGGCCAGCAGCAGCCAGAACCCGTCGCCGATGGCGTCCCGGACATCCCGGGCCACCTCCGGGGGCGTTTTCTGGTCGGCGAAGCCGTTGGGGTCGTCGATGCCCGCCACGGCGATGGCGCCGCCGTTCCGCTCCAGCGTTACAAAGGTGTTGCTCAGATAGGTGACGCCGCATTCCTTCAGCAGCGGCGTCAGCTCCGACATGGCCCCGGCAGCCCACTCATGATTGCCGGAGACGAAATACGTAGGCGCCATAGCCGTCAGCCCGCGCAGCAGAGGCCGCAGATATTCCGTGCCGCTCCACTCGTCCACCAGGTCGCCCACCAGCGCAATGATATCGGGCCGGGCCTTCCGCACCGCCTCCAGAAGGCGGCTGTTGTCCCGGCCGAACCGGCGGCCATGGAGATCCGACAGCACCACGATCCGGGCCCCATCCCACCCCTGCGGCAGCCGCCGGGAGGTGAAGGTATATTCCTCGGTGGAGAGGGTATAGTTCCCCCACCACAGGCCCGCCCCGGCCAGGGTCAGCGCTGCCAGCAGCAGCGGCAGGGCCGTGTTTTTCCTTTTGCGTTTCTTGTCCAACCGCGCCGCCTCCTTACAGGATACCCTATTATATAATAGGTTCCCCGGGGTTTGCAAGTCTTTTGTTGTGCAGAATAGCAAAAAGTGATCGTGCGTTTTTATGAAAAATGTACATTTACGCCCTTGCGAAAATGCTCCCGCCGGCGTATACTATATATGTAAAAAGCGAAGAAAGGAGCGTGATACCATGACCAACATCTTCATGAAGGGTGACCTGGATGACATGATCTTCGAGGGTTCCGACTGGCAGCCCAGCGAGCGGTAAATCCGGTGCTTACCAAGGAGAAGGCCACGCCAAGGCGTGGTGATTTTTTTTAACAGAAAAAGCGTTTTTACGAGTTGATGCGCCGCAGGGCGCTTTTTTTGTGCCCATTTTTACGCCCATTTATCGTCTGCGGCGCCGCAGGTCAGCCGCGATCAAGACCCCGCAGGCCAGCAGCAGGCCCGCCAGAATGAGGAGGGCGCAGCTGCGGAAAAATTCCTCCGGCAGAATCAGGATCACCGGGTCCGTCATCGGGTCAAACAGCCAGTTGTCCTTTCCCGGAAAAAAGATGGTGTGGAACACCGCAAATGCCCGGTCGAAGTCCAGAGCCGCCAAACCCCCGACGATCACGAACAGTCCGCCCAGGCCACAGGCGGCCCAGAACCCCGGCCCGCGGCCTCCAAAGCGGCACAGGGCCATCCCCTTTCGCCGCCGCAGCAGGTACAGGGCCAGCAGTGCCGCCAGGGATACCGCCAGCAGCCGGATATCCAGCAGAAACAGCACCCGCACGTCGGCAAAGTGGCTGGCTCCCTCCTGGGAAAAGGGCAGCACCCCGGCGGCAAAATCCGGCCGCAGGCCCAGGCAGTAGTCCATCACGTCGCCGAAGGCATCCCTCAGCTGTTCCACCGTCAGGCCGCTGCGGGCGGGGATATCCAGGGCCTGAATCTGCGCCCAGTAGAAGGGCCGCACCAGCAGCGGCAGGGCAATGGCCCCCGTCAGCACCGCCAGAGCCGTCAGGGGAATGGTGAGAACGGACAGAAATTTCTTCATTTCGTTGGCTCCTTTCGGCCGGACAGCACCAGAAGCACCTGACCCGGCAGGTAAAACAGCCACATGCCCACCTGGGCAAAGGCGGCAAGCCACCCGGGAAACAGCTCCGGCTGATTGCGGATCCCCACGCACACGTCGCACAGCAGAAACAGCCACAGTCCCACGGAAAACAGCGGACTGTGAAGGGGCACCGCCTGACAGGCGTTCAGCAGGAAATTCGTAAAGTACACCGCCGCCAGCAGATTCAGCGGCGACAGAAGCCCCAGGGCCCACAGGCCCGCCCAGGCTCCCAGCACCAGCACCAGCCGCAGAGGCCACAGGGTCCGTCCGCTGTTCCGCCGACAGATCCGGACCAGATACAGGGCCTGGACCCCGCAGAACAGGGCCACTCCCGCGCCGTAATGATCGTTCAGCAGCAGCAAAAACGTGTCTGCTCCCAGGGTCAGAGCCATGGCGGCGGGCATCAGGCGGCTGCCGCCCCAGCAGGCAAACAGCACGGAAAACACCAGACACACGGCGATGGAGGCGTATTTCACCGGGTCGCCGCTGCCCCCGGTCAGATCCATGGTCAGAAACACCGCATACAGGGCCGCCTCCAGCCCCAGAAACGCCGCCGTCACAGGTCCCACAGCTCCGGGTCGCTGGCGGAAACACACAGGGCGCCGGCAGACAGCGCCGCCGTCACGTCGGCCTTGTCTGCCAGCAGGCCCCCGGCGATGAGGGGCACCGGCAGCTCCCGGGACAGCCGGGCGATGACCTTATAGATGGTTCCCGGCAGCACCTCAATCAGGTCCGGCATGCCCATGCCCGTCTCCTTCCCCAGGTTGCTGACAGCCTTGGAGTCGATGGCAAACACCCGCAGCACCGTCAGCATTCCCAGCTCCCGGCCCCGGCGGATCAGGTGAGGCCGGGTGGAGATGATGCCGTCGGCCCCGCAGCGGCGCAGGTAGTCCACGGCGATCTCCTTGGGGGCCAGCCCTGCGATCAGGTCTGCGTGGATCACCGCCTGCTTCCCGGCCCGGTGGACCCGATCCACCAGCTCCCCGATGTTCAGAATATCGCCGCACAGCAGGAACACCGCCGCCCCGTCATGACACAAGGCACGATCCAGGGTCTCCGGCTCCTTCACCGCCGGGATCACCGGCGTCCGCTCCAAAAGCGGCAGCATGGCATGGGCCATAGGGCGCGCCCTCCTTTCACCAATCCATCAAACTCCCGTTGTAACCTGGATTGGGACAGGTCAACACCAGGCATTTATCAGTGTAACTGGCCTGCTCATAGGTAGAAAGCCCAGGTTCACAGGAGCATGAGCAGTCTGACCACTTACTGCAATGCGCGGCGAGGGACTGGGCGCAGTAAACCAATACACCATTCCTTATGGATTTATCCCTGAGCTCCTTAAAGCCGATTTCTGCAAATTTCAGAACGACCAAGGGACGAGAAGTATCCGGCCCATAGCCATCATAAGAATCATCCGGAAAGTAAAGCGCCAGGCCATCGGGGGTAATGCGAAGGTACAGGTTGATCTCCATTTTCTCAAGTTCCGGCTTTATTTTTCTATTCCGCTTGGTGACCACAGCCGGGTAGCTGGGAAATTGTTTGGAAAATCTGTAAATTAACTGCGATGAGGCGATTTGAACCTTTGCGTGCAGATCGGTGTTGCCCTCGACTCTGCTCCTTGCTTCGGAGTCCTCACTGCGGGCTCTCGCTGTATTTCTCCGTACGGTTCGATTGAGATCCCAGCTGAATATTTTGGACTGGACCGGGCGCGAAAAAAATATTTCTGCCAAAGCACGAAAAATCAGGGAAGCAACCAGGATCAATACGGGGATTCCAACACAGATTAAGAGAAGCATTTCCATAGCAGCAGCTCCTTTGTTTTCTTCCCTATATGTTACCACGGGGCGGGGGCAGATTTCAACGATATTTTCATGAAAAAGTCCTTGACAGCCGCCGGTGTCTCTGGTATACTGTCTGAGAAAACAAAGAAGGCTGGGTGCATCCGCCTCACCTCCCGCCCGTGGCAAAGAGGTCAACAGCAATTGTTTCCATGGTTTCCGCATGTCGGGGGCCGTGTTGTTGCGCGGATGCATGGTGCATTCGCGTTTTTTTATTGATCGAATGGAGGTGCGACGGTTATTAGCAAGGTAGAGCATGAACTCAATGAAGAGATCCGGGATAAGGAGATCCGCCTCATCGGCGAAAACGGCGAACAGCTGGGCATTGTGTCCTCTGCGGAGGGTCTGCACATCGCCGAGGAAAAGGGACTGGACCTGGTGAAGATTTCCCCCCAGGCCACGCCGCCTGTGTGCAAGCTCATGAACTATGGCAAGTACAGGTTCGAGCGCAGCAAGAAGGAAAAGGAAGCCAGAAAGAACCAGCATGTGGTGGAGATCAAGGAAATTCGCATGTCTCCGGGCATCGATGTCGGCGACTTCAACACGAAGCTGAAAAACGCGCAGAAGTTCCTGGCTGACGGCAACCGGGTGAAGGTCTCCGTCCGCTTCCGCGGCCGCGAGATGGCGCATACGGATATCGGCCGGGATCTGCTGAAGAAGTTCGCGGAGCTTTGCGCCGACGTGGCCACGATGGATAAATCCGCCAAAATGGAGGGCCGGCTCATGTCCATGTTCCTGTCCCCCAAGGCCCAAAAGGCCGGAAAATAACACACGAGTTCTTCCCGTCCCCCTGGGAACGGGAGAATAGATGGAAGGAGTACTATTATGCCTAAACTGAAGACCCACAGCGGCGCCAAGAAGCGCTTCAATCTGACGAAGTCCGGCAAGGTCAAGAGAGCGCACGCTTTCAAGAGCCACATCCTCACCAAGAAGGACACCAAGCGCGGCCGTCGCCTGCGCAGCGGCACCTACGCCGACTGCACCAATGAGGCCACCATCCGCAAGATGATCCCCTACAAATAAGAGACGGATATCGTTAGAAATAGGAGGCAATTAAGAAATGGCACGTGTTAAAGGCGCTATGATGGCGCGTAAAAGAAGAAATAAGACGCTGAAGCTGGCCAAGGGCTACTGGGGCGCCAAGTCCAAGCACTTCAAGATGGCCAACGAGCAGGTCATGAAGTCCCTGACCTACGCCTATGTGGGCCGCCGCCTGAAGAAGCGGGACTTCCGCCAGCTGTGGATCACCCGCATCTCCGCCGCCTGCAAGCTCAACGGCATGAACTATTCCACCTTCATGCACGGTCTGAAGGTGGCCGGCATCCAGATCAACCGCAAGATGCTCTCTGAGATGGCCATCAACGACGCCGTGGCCTTCACCGCCCTGTGCGACATCGCCAAGAAGGCGTAACATATTGTATATAGAAATCAGGTCCGGAAACGGGCCTGATTTTTTCCATTTTCCGGCAAAAAGGGTTGACAGGCAGAGAAAAATGTTTTAATCTAAAAGGGAATAAAATATGCTCCGGTAGGTAAGGCTACCGCGAGGGATACGGACTGCTGCCGCAGAGTGGTGGAGACACCATGAGAGGGTTTGAACAGGCGATATCGAAACCAAGGTATCATCTAACGCAGTTTCACCGCCCCGCGATGCTAAAGCTTGTTACGGTGGCCAGGTCACGCGGCGTGCGTGGCCCCTCTGCACATCCACAATGGGCTTTTCTGCCGTTGTGGATTTTTTTCATTCATTCAGGGAAGGAGGAACCGGTCATGTTCGATCATCAGGAAGAATTGGACGAATATCTGGAGAAAATCGAGGAGCTTATCAAAAATAAGCAATACGCCCGATTGCGGGACCTGTTCCTGCCTATGGAGCCTGCGGATATCGCCCTGCTGCTGGAGGAGGCCGGCGGGGAACAGATGCCTCTGCTGTACCGGCTGCTGCCCAAGGAGCTGGCGGCGGAGGTATTCGTGGAGCTGGAGTCCGACAGCCAGGAGATGCTCATCAACGGCTTTTCCAACACCGAGCTGAAGGAGGTGCTGGACGAGCTGTATCTGGACGATGCCGTGGACATCGTGGAGGAAATGCCCGCCAGCGTGGTGATCCGCATCCTGGACAAGGCCACGCCGGAAATGCGCAAGTCCATCAACGAGATCCTCCAGTACCCTGAGGACTCCGCCGGGTCCATTATGAACATGGAGTTTCTGTCCCTGAAAAAGGACATGACGGTGGAGGACGCCTTCAAGCGCATCCGCCGCATCGGCGGTGAACTGGAGACCATCAACATCCTGTATGTCACCGATCCTACCCGGCATCTGCTGGGTGTGCTGTCCGTCCGGGATCTGCTGCTGGCGGAGGAGGACGACCTGATCGAGGAGATCATGGACCCCAATGTGGTGTCCGTGAACACCATGGATGATAAAGAGGACGTGGCCCAGGCCCTGAGCAAGTACGACTTCCTGGCCATGCCTGTGGTGGACAAGGAGGAGCGCCTGGTGGGCATCGTCACCGTGGACGACGCCATGGACGTTATCGAGGAGGAGACCACGGAGGACTTCGAGAAGATGGCCGCTATGCTGCCGTCGGACAAGCCCTATCTGAAATCCGGCATTTTTGCCACCTGGAAGGCCCGGCTGCCGTGGCTGATGATCCTGATGCTGTCGGCCACGTTCACGGGCATGATCCTGAACCACTATGAAAGCGCCCTGGCCGCGTGCCTGGTGCTCAACTCGTATATCCCCATGCTGTCCGGCACCGGCGGCAACTCCGGCACCCAGGCCTCCGTGGCGGTGATCCGCGCCCTGAGCCTGGACGAGGTGGACTTTTCCGATATTCTCCGGGTGCTGTGGAAGGAGCTGCGGGTGTCGCTGCTGTGCGGCGTGTGCCTGGCCGGGGCCAACTTCGTGAAAATGCAGCTGGTGGACCGGCTGCTGCTGGGTAACGCCGCCGTGACGCCTATGGTGTGCCTGGTGGTGTGCCTGACCATCCTGTTTGTGGTGGTGTTTGCCAAGTGCGTGGGCTGCTCCCTGCCCATCCTGGCCGAGAAGATCGGCCTGGACCCGGCGGTGATGGCCAGCCCCTTCATCTCCACCATTGTGGACGCCACCAGCCTGCTGATCTATTTCCGCTTTGCCTCGTGGCTGCTGCTATAGAACAAAAACAGGGGCAGGACCCGTGCGGGTCCTGCCCCTGACAGCTTGCCCAAAAGGCTGTATCCTTCGGGGAGGAAACCGGCAGATCGGACGCCGCTTCGGGCTTGCATCCGATTTGCCGGTTTTTCTTATAAACTAAAATACGCTCAGATTCAGGCGGGCGGACAGCAGCTCCAGCGCTCGGATTCCGGCCAGGCTGTTGCCCTTTTCGTCCAGAGCCGGTCCAAACAGGCCAACGCCCATGCGGCCGGGCACCACGGCCATAATGCCGCCGCCTACGCCGCTTTTGGCCGGTACGCCCACCCGGATGGCAAAGTCGCCGGACCCGTCGTACATGCCGCAGGTCATCAGGTTGGCGTTGACGAACCGGCCATAGGCCGCCGGGAACAGGCGCTCTCCCCCGGGCAGCTGCCCGTGACAGGCCAGCACGCAGCCGATGCGGGCCAGATCCGCCGCGCTGACCCGAATGGAACAGGCCCGGAAATAGCAGTCCAGCAGCTCCTCCACATCGCCGCGGATCAGGCCGTGGGCCTTCAGCAGATAGGCCAGAGCCCGGTTTTTGGAGCCGGTGGCCTTTTCGGAGTGATAGACCTCCTCGTCCAGGGCGATCTCATCATTGTCCGCCAGGCGGCGGATGAAGTCCAGCAGACGCTGAAACCGATGGTCATACGTCTCGCCCCCGATCAGCTGGCACATCAGAATGGCCCCGGCGTTGACCATGGGGTTCAGGTGCTTGGCCAGCAGGGCGTTGTCCGCCACATTGATGGCGTCGAAGGGCTTGCCGGTGGCCTCCACCCCCACATGGGCCCGCACCGTCTCCCGGCCGTTGTCCTGCAGGGCCAGCAGCAGCGAAAGTGGCTTCATGACGCTCTGGATGGTGAAGCTCCGGCGGCTGTCACCGGCCTCCACCAGGGTTCCGTCCTTGTGGAACACGGCAATGCCCAGGCGGTCCGGATCCTGCCGGGCCAGCTCAGGGATATAGGAGGCCAGGGCCCCCTGCCCGGTGTACGGGCGGCACTCCTGCAGGATCTGTTGCAGCAATTCTTCCATAACGGCTCCTTTTCCACACGAATGTCGTCGGTTTCTGATACAGATTGTATATTCGTGTTGTCATTATACAATCTGTATCTGTCAATAGTCCACCTTCATCAGGCACAGGCCCTCCGGCGGTGCGGTGGGACCGGCCAGGCGGCGGTCCCGGGCCTCCAGCAGGGCAGGCATATCCTCCGGCTGCCGGGCCCCGCGGCCCACCTCCAACAGAGTGCCCACCAGGATGCGCACCATATTCTGCAAAAAGCCGGTTCCGTGGAACGTGAACACGATGCGGTCCCGCTGGCGCACCACGGTGATGCTGTCCACCAGCCGCACCGTGGATTTCTTCATCCGGGGGTTGCCGCAGAAGCTGGCGAAGTCGTGCTCTCCCTGCAAATATGCCGCCGCCTGCTGCATCCGCTCCACGTCCGGGCGATAGTCCAGCAGGGTGACGTATTTCCGGTCGAACACCGGCTTCACCGGTCCGTCGAAGCATACATAGCGGTACGTTTTGCCCAGGGCCTTATACCGGGCGTGGAACCGGGGAGCGGCCTCCTTCACCTCCCGGACGGCAATGGCGTCGGGAAGGTAGCGGTTCATGTAGTCCCGGATCTCCTCCGGGGACTCTGCCACGTCCAGCTGGGCGTTGGCCACCATGGCCCGGGCGTGGACTCCGGCGTCGGTGCGTCCCGCGCCGGTGAGCTCCACCGGGCTCCCCTGAAGCCGGGACAGCACGCTCTCCAGCTTTCCCTGGATGGTGTCCCTCCCCGGCTGGCGCTCCCAGCCGAAAAAACGGGTGCCGTCGTAAGCAATGGTGAATTTATAGTTCCGCTGCATGCTCGTTCTCCTCTTTTCCCGGCCGGGTCACTCCGTCATGATCTTCAGGATCACCCGGTCCGTCTCCTTCATGCCCTGAGAGGCCAGAATGCCCACATTGCGGATGGTCTGCTCCACGTCCCGGCCCACGATGCCGTCGCCGGGCTGGAAGCTGTTGCCCCGCAGGTACATGTTATAGCCCAGAATGCCGGTTTCCACACCCATGGCGATCTTGCTGGCGCAGCTGGCCTTGGCCCCGTCGCAGATGCAGCCGGAGATCATGGCCGCGGCGTTGGTGATGGTGTGGCAGATGCCCTCATACCCCGCGCCCCGAAGCCACGCAATGCCGCAGCCTGCGCCCACGCCGGCAGACACCGCCCCGCAGTAGGCGGACAGGCGGCCGATGCCGGTTTTCTGGTGGATGGTGATCAGGTCCGACAGGCACACGGCCCGCAGGATGGTCTCCCGGTCCCGGCCCGTCTGCACGCCATAGCGCCACACGGGAACGGAGGCGGTGATGCCCTGGTTGCCGGAGCCGGAGCAGATGACCACCGGCATCTCGCAGCCGTTCATCCGGGCATCGGATCCGGCGGCAGCCCAGGCCCGGGCCTCCGTCTCCACGTCGCCGCCGGACAGCAGCAGCGTGGAGCCGATATTGGCCCCCCAGTCTCCCCGCAGGCCCTCCCGGGCGATGGCGGTGTTGCATTCGATCTGCCGGCCCACGGATTCCTCAATGCGGGACACGTCCACTGTCTCGGCAAACGTCAGGATATCCCGGACGTTCAGCACGCTCTTGTCCTGCAAATTGTCCTCGGCAGAGTCGGAGTGGGGCTTTTCCAGCAGGACCTCCCCGTCCCGCTCCACGTAGATGATGTTGGTATGGTTGTTGGCCACATGGACCACAGCCTTGTGGTCCCCCGCCCAGCCTGTCAGCCGGATGTCCAGCATCCGGGACGTAGGCGGGCAGTCGATGCGGATGTCCGTGCTGTCCAGGTATGCCTGAATGGCTGCGGTGTCCTCCTCCGTCACATGGGCAATGACCTGAAGCCGGGCCTCCGGATCCCCGGCCACCACGCCCACGGCGATAGCCGCCGGCAGGCCCCTGCGGCCCCCGGTATTGGGCACCACAACGGACTTGACGTTTTTCAGGATGTTTCCGCTGACCTCCGCCAGAATGCGCCGGGGCCTCTCCCCCAGCACCTGGCGCAGCCGTGCCGCGCAGTAGGCCACGGCGATGGGCTCGGTGCATCCGGTGGCCAGCTGCAATTCCTCACGCAGAATGGTACAGAAGGCCTCCTCTTTTCTCGCGTCCAACATGATTCTTTTCCCTTTCGTCCCATATTTTTTCCGGCAGAACGCCGGTGTATGGCCCCGCTTACGCCTGGGGCACGTCGTCCTCGCTGTCGATCCAGTCCTGCACGTCCACCACCTGGAACTCCGTGGGCGTATGGCGGATCACCACCCGCTCCAGGCCCGCGTTGATGATGTGGCGGCGGCACATGGGGCAGGACGTGGCGTCCGGCAGCAGCTCCCCGGTCTGGGCGTTGCGGCCCACCAGATACAGCGTGCCGCCCACCATATCCCGGCGGCTGGCGGAAATGATGGCATTGGCCTCGGCGTGGACGCTGCGGCACAGCTCGTACCGCTCCCCCCGGGGCACCCGCAGCTGCTCCCGGGTGCAATAGCCCATATCCACGCAGTTGCGCCGCCCCCGGGGCGCGCCGTTGTATCCGGTGGAAATGATCTCGTCATTCTTCACGATGATGGCCCCGTACACCCGGCGCAGACATGTGGCCCGCTCCAGAACCGTCTGGGCAATGTCCAGGTAATAGTTTTCCTTGCTGATGCGCTGCATGACAGCACCTCCCGGTATGAAAGCTCGTTGTTCCCTATTATAAACGATTTTCCTGCTCAGAGCAACAAATTCTTCCGAAAAAAGCATTGACTTCCCGGCAGGGGCTGTGGTATCATGAACGAACTGAAAACTCTATGAGGGAGTAGCAAGCGGGCGATTGTCCGCAGCACGTCAACATACTGGCCGCTGCGCGGCCTGGCTTGCTTTAATTTGCGAGACTCATGTGCTACCGCCGCGGGATGCATGGGGACTCGTCTATTGAGCTGCTTTCGAGCCCAGACATGGCCCAGGCCGTGCCTGGGGTTTTTCATGGATTTTTCACGATAAGAGGAGAAGCAATCATGCAGTGGGATATCCTGTTCTTTTTCAACAGTGTGCTGCTGGGCGTGGGCCTTGCCATGGATGCGTTTTCCGTGTCTCTGGCCAACGGACTCAACGAGCCCCGCATGTCCCGGCGGCGGATGCTGGGCATTGCCGGGGTATTTGCGGGGTTCCAGGCCCTGATGCCTATGACAGGCTGGATCTGTGTCCACACCATTGTTCAGTATTTCCGCGCCTTTGAGCGGCTCATTCCCTGGATCGCCCTGGCTCTGCTGGGCTTCATCGGCGGCAAAATGCTGGTGGAGGGCGGCCGCGGCGGCGAGGATGACAGCGCCGCACCCAGGCTGGGCCTGGGCGCTCTGTTGGTGCAGGGGGTAGCCACATCCATCGACGCTCTGTCCGTGGGCTTCACCATCGCCGAATATGACTGGCTCATGGCCCTGGTCTGTTCCCTGATCATCGCGGCGGTAACGCTGTGCATCTGTCTGGGCGGCCTGGTGCTGGGCCGGAGATTCGGCACCCGTCTTGCCGGCCGGGCCCAGATTCTGGGCGGAGCCATCCTCATCTTTATCGGTCTGGAAATATTCATCAGCAGCTTTCTAAGCTAAGGAGGAACTTATCATGCTCGTACCCATTCTTCTGTTCATCGTGGGCCTGGTGCTGCTCATCAAGGGCGGCGACTGGTTCGTGGACGGCGCCACGGGCCTGGCCCACCGTTTCCATGTGCCGGAGATCCTCATCGGCGCCACGGTGGTGTCCATCGGCACCACCCTGCCGGAGGTGATGGTATCCGCCACCTCCGCCGTCAGCGGTCACGGCGAGATCGCCTACGGCAACGCCATCGGCTCCGTCATCTGCAACACCGCCCTGATCGCGGCTCTGACCATCGCCATCCGCCCCTCGGAGGCGGACCGCAAAAGTCTGCGGACCCCGGTGATCTTCTTTTTCGTCGCCGCTGCGTTCTACGCCGCCATCGCCTACACCAGCGGCGCCTTTACCCGCCTGGCGGGCATCGTCCTGCTGGCCATGTTCGTTCTGTACATGGTCCTTACCGTGCGACAGAGCTTCCGGGATACCGTCCGGGCCGGCGGTGCGGACGAGGCCATTGACGGCACTCCCTCCATGGGTAAGGATATCCTCCTGCTGGTGGTGGGTGCGGCCTTCATCGCCGTGGGTGCCAACCTGCTGGTGAACAACGGCACCCTCATCGCCCAGGGACTGGGCGTGCCGGAGTCCGTCATCGCCCTGACCTTCGTGGCCCTGGGGACGTCCCTGCCGGAGCTGGTCACCGCCATCACCTCCCTGATCAAGGGGCACAGCGCCCTGTCCCTGGGCAACATCGTGGGCGCGAACCTGTTTAACCTGGTGCTGGTCAGCGGCCTGTCCACCACCCTGTCCCCCTTCCAGGTGCCCCAGGAAAAAACCATCGCCGGATACAATGCTTCCCTGGTGGTGGATATCCCCCTGATGCTGCTGGTGATGCTGCTGCTGACGGTACCCGCGCTGGCCCGGGGCAAGCTCTCCCGCTGGCAGGGCATCGTGCTGCTGGTCCTGTACGCAGGCTTCTGCGCATTCCAGTTCTGCATGTAAGCGCATCCGGCCATGGGTGGCAGATAATAAGAAAATCACCGAGATCGGTCTGTTACAGGCTTTTCTCGGTGGTTTTCTTATATCTGCACAGTCGATTTCAGTTCTCTCCTGCTGCGTGCCCTGTGGCTCCGGTCCTGGGTCATTGCGCCGGCAACGGTGGCGGCAGCCCAGAGTCTGATCGTTGGGAAACAGCGTTTACACGGAAACAATCGGAGATATGCCGCATTATGCCGCCCCGGTGGGGCTTTGGGGCATGCCGGCAATATAGGCATCCGCCACCGCCGGAACGTAATAGGGGCGATAGCACACGCCCTGCTCCCCGTCGTCACATTCTACCCAGAACACATAGTAGGGCATGAAGTACCGGTCCGTCTGCCGGGCCAGGTATTGCAGGTCCACCCGCTTGACCCGGTCCTCCCCCGGGAAGGGCTCCCAGGCAGACAGGTGCTGCCCCGCCGCCAGCCGCTGCCGGGCCTGGTCCGCAGTCACCAGCGGATAATCTCCCACCGTGTTGGCGTCGGACAGCTCCGGCCGGTACAGCCGGAGCTCACAGCTGCCGCCGGACAGCCGGACCCACGTTTTCAGGATGCTGCGCTGAAGGATGCCCTGGGTCAGGTCCTCCTCCGGCCGGTAGAAATACAGGGAACAGCCGCCGCTGTCCCGGGCGGCCATAAAATACCGGGTCTGCTCCCCGAAAACGGCCCCGTACTGCTCCAGTAGCCACGCCGCCGCAGCGTCAGGGGTCAGAGCCGCCAGCTCTGGCCGGGAAAGCTTCACCCACAGCTCTCCACTCTCCCCCACGGTCACGGTGACATCCTTCCACGTCAGCGCCAGCTCCGTAGGTCCCCCTCTGATGGCAAACGTCACGCCGCACTGCCAGGTCTCCCCGGCCCAGGCGTCCTCCATGGCGGCCTGCACCGTCTCGTCCGGCACCCGGACCTCCACGGCGGCCTGGGCCACGTCCGCCCCTGCCGCCGCCGCCAGCTGCTCCATGGTCCGCCGCAGCTGCGCATAGTCTCCGCCGCCGGTGCGGAAGCCGTTGGCCACGTCCATGCGGGTGGTGTTGCGGAACACCGGCAGGGCGGCAAGCTCCATGCCCTCCCGCCACGGTCCGCCGTCATAGGCGGCAAATTCCTCCGCCGACAGCGGGTAATCTCCCATGCCGCTGTAGTCCCTGTCGATGGTCAGCACCGGCAGGTCCCCGGGGTCCGGGTCCGGGGCGGGTTCCGCCGGGCGGCCTGCCAGCGCCCAGGCTCCCGCCGCCAGCAGCAGACACGCTGCCGCCGCGGCCAGCGGCTTCCATCGCGGCCTCCGCCGGGACCGGGCGGCCTGGGTCTCCTCCAAAAGCTCCTGGGGCAATTCATTCATGGCGTCGCTGAGCTGTTCCGGGTTCATACGTCAAAGCCCTCCTTTTCCAGATATGTCCGCAGCCCTTGGCGGGTGCGGTACAGCTGACTCTTGACCGCCGGTACGCTGATGCCGCAGACCCGGGCCGTCTCCGCCAGGGAGTCGGCATAGTAATAGCGGCAGAGAAACGCCCGGCGGGCGGGAAGCGGCAGCGTCCGGAGATAGTCGCCCACGGCCCGGCCCAGCTCCCGCAGGTCCATGGCCTCCTCCGGCGTGTCCCGGCCGGATACGCAGTCCCCCAGCTCCTCCAGGGACACGGCGTAGGCCGACCGCTTCACCCGGCCCCGGGCCCGCCAGCGGTCGATGGACAGCTGCCGGGTGATATGGCCCAGATAGGTGGACAGCACCCGGGGCCGGTGGGGCGGCATGGAACCCCATGCCCGCAGATAGGTGTCGTTGACGGTCTCCCGGCTGTCCTCCCGGTCCGCCAGGATGTGGAAGGCGATGGCCGACAGATACCGGCCATACTGCCGGTCCGTCTGGCGGATGGCCTCCTCATCCCGCTGCCAGTACAGGGTCACGATGTCGCGGTCCTCCATGGTGACATTCTCCTTTCGAGTTGCTTCTGCCTGTCATCCCGTCAAAAAATCCCGGCGGTTTCGCGGAAAAGGGGAAAAATTTTTGTATGCTGCCTCTATTATGCCGCCGGAGCCGGGGCCCGTCAAGACAAATGCGCCGAAAGGGCTTGCCCAAACGGTCCCCAGGCGGTATAATGAAGAAAATATAGTCGCAGGAGGACGTTTTTATGGGAATCGTGGTGCTGGGCGCCGTTTTTGTGGACATCAAGGGATACCCCACGTCCACCTATATCCCCGGCGGGCGCAATGTGGGCCGGGTGGAGCAGGTCCCCGGCGGCGTCAGCCGCAACGTGGTGGAGGACATCGCCAACGTGGAGCTGCGCCCCACGTTTGTGAGCCTGGTGGACGACACCGGCCTGGGCTCCGACGTGGTGCGCCAGCTGAAAAATCACAAGGTGAACACCGACTATGTACTGCCCACTCCCGACGGCATGGGCACCTGGCTGGCGGTGTTCGACAACCAGGGGGATGTGTGCGCCGCCATCAGCAAGCGCCCGGACCTGCGGCCCCTGATCGCCCTGCTGGATGAAAAGGGGGACGAGATCTTCCGGGACGCCGACAGCATCGCCCTGGAGATCGACATGGACAAGGAGATCGTCAAGCGGGTGTTCCAGTACGCCAGGAAGTACCAAAAGGACGTATACGCCGTGGTGTCCAACATGAGCATTGCCGTGGAGCGCCGGGACTTCTTGCAGCAGACCAGCTGCTTTGTGTGCAACCAGCAGGAGATGGGCATTCTGTTCTCCGACGATTACAGCGAAAAAACCCCGGAGGAGCTGCAAAAGATCCTGGCCCTGAAGATCCGCAGCGCCCGCATTCCCCGGATGATCGTTACCATGGGGGCCCAGGGGGCCGTGTACGCCAGCTGTGACGGGGACCAGGGGGCCTGTCCAGGCCGCAAGGTGGACGTGAAGGACACCACCGGCGCGGGAGACGCCTTCTTTGCCGGAGCTACCATCGGCCTGACCTATGGCAAGACACTGGCCGAATCCTGCGAGATCGGCACCCGGCTGGCCGCCTCCACCATCTGCACCAGCGGCAACGTGTGCCCCCGGTTCCTGCCGGAGGAGTTCGGCCTGGACGTGGCGGTAACGGACTGAGGAGGGGCATATGAAACGGATCGACGAGTGCACGGATATGACCGTGCTGGTGGCCCTGCTGGTGCTGGGTATTCTGCTGGTCATGGGGGCATACCGCATTTTCTCCTTTCTGTGCGAACATGCGGCCCTGGACGCCCGGACCTTCCTGCTGGGAGCAGCGTGCCTGCTGCTGGCGGTTGTGGGCTTTCTGCTGGCCCGGCGCAGCTTCCGGCGGCTGCAATACCTGCGGGACAACGGCGAATAACGTGTAAAGTAAAATGCGGTGCAGTCTCCGAAAAAGGACTGCACCGCATTTTACTATGTTATAACTACGTTTTCAAAACTGCAGGAACCCTGCGGGAGCGCCCAGATGTCGCACCAGCAGCTGCCGCACAGGGACAGCCACGTCTCCCACGGCCTCCTCCGCCTGAGCAAACAGCATCACCATCATGGCAGCGTTGGGGAAGGGGCAGAACTCGCCGGGATTGCACAGGGAGATCAGCGCCATGCCCAGATACGACACGGCCAGCGCCTGCATGAACGGGTCGCGGCCGCCCTCCCGCAGCAGAGCAATGCGGTCGTGAAGCAGCCGTCCGTAGGCTACGATGCCCACCAGGCCCATACTGCCCATGACCTGGGCCACGCTGTTGTGGTAGAACACCATGCTGCCCTCCACGCCGCTGAACACATCGGCGTTCCGGGTGCTGCACAGGCCGATGCCGAATACCGGATGCCGCAGGAAATCATCCACCGCCCGGGCCAGAAACTGGAGCCGGTCGGAGTTGCTGTCCTGGATGTCCTCGCCCATACGGCTGTGGAGCACCCATTGCAGCACCACGGGGCCCGCCGCCAGAACAGCGATCCCGGCGGCCACGGCCAGGGCCGTCAGGCACCGGCGGCTGATGACGCCGTGACGCATCAGATACACGCCGCACAAGGCCAGGATCACCGCGCCGAACAGCAGCGCGCTGCGGCTGCCCGTCAGGGCCAGGGCCAGAGCCATCACCCCGCCGGTGACCAGATGGCCCCGGTGCTTCAGGCTCAGATAAAACGGCATAGGCAGCGCCGTCAGCAGAACGGATGTGGCAAAGTTCCGATAGGACAGATACAGCACACCGACCACGGCTCCGTTTGCCAGCCACGCCTTCAGATAGGCCAGCAGCACCGCCAGAGCCATGCACATGCCCAGGGCGCAGAAAATCCCGGCAAACCGCCGGTGCAGGTCATAGGTCCGCTTCTCTGTCAGGTGGGAGCGGAACAGCACATACAGCACCAACATCCCCACTCCCAGGCCCAGGGTATAGTACAGGGACAGAGGCTCCACGGCCTGCTTCCGGGTGATCACGTCGCAGCCGCCCAACAGGGTGGCGATGGACACCAGGGCCAGGCCCATACCGCTGCGGCCCAGGCGAAGCGTCACCGGCCACACGGCAAAGTGCCACAGAAGCGCCAGCACCAGCGGCGGCACCAGGGCCGCGCAGGGCAAGAAGTCCGACAGCTGCCCGTAGCACTGGGTGGACATGAGAAACGCCATGAAAAACGGGCACACCGGAGCCAACAGATCCGGGCAGGCGGCCAGCAGCCAGATGACGATGCAGCCCAGGGCCACCACACCATAGACCGGCTGCCCCGCAGCCATAAACGCCCCCGCCACCGTCAGCAGTACGGGAAAATATGCGCGGCTCAGCCAGAACCGCTGTGCATACCGGCTAAGCCGGGAAAAAAATGTATACAAAGTCCGGCGCGCCCGGGCCCACAGGCCCCCCGCCAGATCAAGAGACGGCATCCACATAGCACACTGCGCTCCTTTACCGCAGAAACTACCTTTTTAGATACTTGTTTAGATACTTGGAAAAATTCTTTTTTCATCGTCGGGCCCGGCGCATCCCTTCCTGTCAGGTGCGGGGCCTCAAACCCACTTCCCAGGGTATTATATCATAAAAAGTTTGAAAAATTTGTAAACATTTGGGGCATTTCGTCACCCACAAGGGCCCAGCGCCCCAGTATCGTGTACTTTATCACGTTTAGACTCGTCTGTCAACCCGGAAAATCAACATTTTTCTCCCGATAAGTCTCTCGTTCGTTGTACAGTATCGCGCCGCATTGTCCATTACCGGCGCACACTGCCCTGCAGCACCCAGTATATGGCCCCGCTGCTGCCGCCATGCAGGCGAAGCGGGTAAAAAAATCTCCCCGGCAGACTGGCTGCCGGGGAGATTTTTATTCGTTTGCGTTAAGCCGCTGGGCTGTTCAGCACTTCTCGTAGATGGTGGCAACGCCCATGCCGCCGCCGATGCACAGAGTGGCCAGGCCGCGCTTGGCCTCGGGGCGCTTCTGCATCTCGTGCAGCAGGGTGACGATGATCCGGGCGCCGGAGGCACCCACGGGGTGACCCAGAGCAATGGCGCCGCCGTTGACGTTGACCTTGCTCATGTCAAAGTGCAGCTCGCGGGCCACGGCGATGGACTGAGCGGCAAAGGCCTCGTTGGCCTCCACCAGGTCCATGTCCTCGATGGTCAGGCCGGCCTTCTTCAGAGCCTGACGGGTAGCGGGCACGGGGCCCACGCCCATGATCTTGGGATCCACGCCGCCCTGGCCCCAACCGATGAGCTTGGCCATGGGCTTCAGACCGTACTTCTCCACAGCCTCGCCGGAAGCCAGCACGATGGCGGCAGCGCCGTCGTTGATGCCGGAGGCGTTGGCAGCGGTGACGCGGGGCTGGCCCTTGTCAGCGGCATCCTGGATGCCGGTGGGCTCGAAGGTGTTCACCACCTGGGGATTGGGGGACTCGGGGCTGACGGGGAAGGCACCGCGCAGCTTGGCAATGCCTTCCTTGGTGACGCCGGCCTTGGGATACTCATCCTTGACGAAGGGGACCATTTCCTTCTTGACCTTGACCATCACGGGGACGATCTCGTCGTCGAAGCGGCCGGCCTTCTGGGCGGCCTCGGTCTTCTGCTGGGAAGCGGCGGCGAAGGCGTCCTGCTCCTCGCGGGTGATGCCCCAGATATCGTTGATGTTCTCGGCAGTGGTGCCCATGTGATAGTTGTTATAGGCGTCCCACAGGCCGTCCTTGATCATGGTGTCCACCAGCTTCTTGTCGCCCATGCGAGCGCCCCAGCGGGCGTCCATGGAGGCAAAGGGAGCGGCGCTCATGTTCTCGGTACCGCCGCAGACCACCACGTCGGAATCGCCGGCCAGGATGGAGCGGGCGCCCTCGATGACAGACTTCATGCCGGAGCCGCAGACCATGCCCACGGTGTAAGCGGGAACGGAATAGGGGATACCGGCCTTGATGGCCACCTGGCGGGCAACGTTCTGGCCCTGGGCAGCGGTCAGGATGCAGCCGAACATAACCTCATCCACGTTTTCGGGGGCGATATTGGCACGCTTGAGGGCCTCCTTCACCACCACGGCGCCCATCTCGGCGGCGGGGGTGTTCTTCAGGGAACCACCGAAGGAGCCGATAGCGGTACGGCAGCAATTGACGACATACAGATCTTTCATGATGGAATTATCCTCCTACATTTGGTTTTGGGGTTCTACTCTGTACCTATATCGTAGTCATTTTCGGTCGAATAGTCAACCCCCAGAATTGCTTCGCGCTGAAAAATCGTAGGACTGAACAGGAAATAACTCGGTTCCTTTGTTAGTTTGACTAAAAATTAACAAACTGTTTTCCTCAGGAGAGGGCCGAACGGGCCTCCTGGAGCCTGGTATAAAAGGCGCCGGGGTCCAGCTTATTGAACAGGCGGGTGTTGTATTCCACCTTTGCGTCGGCCACGGCGGCCTTGATTTGCGTTTCAAACAGGGCATTGACCACGGCGGACTGGTCCAGCTCCTTGCCCACGGCCACATACAGGGCGCTGCCGGTGTCGATGACATCGCTGACCTGGCCGGGCTCCAGCGCCGACACGGCGGCGGCCAGGGTCTCGCCCATGTCCCCGGCGGAGGCGGTGACGCCGGCCTCCGTCACGTCCTCCATGCCCAGCTGGCCCGCCAGGTCCAGATACGCGGCGGTAACGTCCTGGGCGTCCCGCAGCTGCTGGGCAAAGCTCTCGGCCGCCAGGCGGGTGTTGTCGTCATCCTGGCCGTCCAGGGGCCAGTACAGCAGCAGACTGGTGGCATAGCCCCCCTGCCGGGCCAGGGCGTCAATGTCCTCCTGGGCAGGGTACAGAGCGCTGCCGGGGGTACAGAACGCCTGACGCACCCCGGCATACAGGTAATAGCCCCGGCTGATGGCGTCGAACATGGCCTCCGACACGCCCATGCCCTGGATCTGCTTGCTGTGGGCCTCCTGGCTGCCGTAATAGGTGATATACTGCTGGCGCTGGTTTTCCAGGGCCTCCCGGTCGGCGTCGGACAGGGTCACATTCCCCCGCTTGGCCCACTGGCGGACCACGGCGTACAGCTTCACGGTCTCCAGGGCGTCCTGCTTGGCATAGGCCCCGTAGGTCATCCCCTCGGACAGCTCCGCGTCAAAGTCAAGGTCCTGAACGTTGTACGCCAGATACTCGCAGTCATAGGCCAGCCAATACAGATACTCCTCGGCGTCAATGGTCTCTCCGTTGACGGTCAGCAGCTCGGCGTCGGGCCGGATGCCGCTGGCCTGATAGAACAGGCCGTCGGTGCGGTGGCCGTTGGTAAGGATACCGCTGGCGGAAATGCCCACCACCAGCAGCGCGGACAGGACCACCGAGGCGGCCAGACGGATCCATGCTTTTTTCATAAGTTATCTCCTTCCCGGGCAGCTTTGCCCAGCTCTTCTTTTTTCAGCCGCAGCTCCTCCGTCAGCTTCCCGGCAGCGGAGAGGGCGTCCTCTCCGGGGGCCAGGTGCAGCCGGAGCCGGGGAGGCTCCCCGGCGGACAGACGCAGGCGATTGCGGTAGCCGGGCATGGAGCACACGGCCATCAGGCTGGGTACGTCCACGCGGCTGTCAAAGGTGAAGGCCACCACACCGGCCCTCTGGGTGATATCGGTGATGAACACGTCGGCGGCGGCAGCCCGCAGCAGGGCCACGTCCAGCAGGGCCATCACCGGCTTGGGCGGGTCGCCGTAGCGGTCCGTCAGCTCGTCCACCAGGTCCGACGCCTCCTCCGTGGTGCGGATAGCCGCCATGCGGCGGTACAGGTCCATGCGCTGGTGGGCGGAGGGCACATACCGCTCCGGAATGTGGGCGGAGGTGGCCAGGTCCGCCGAGCAGTCGGGGCGGATGTCCTTTCCCCTCCCCTGCTGCTCCAGCACCGCGTCGTTCAGCAGCCGCAGATACATGTCGTAGCCCACACTCATCAGATAGCCGGACTGCTCCGGGCCCAGCAGGTTCCCCGCCCCGCGGATCTCCAGGTCCCGCATGGCAATGCGGAAGCCGGAGCCGAAGGTGACGTACTCCCGGATGGCGGACAGCCGCTTGGAGGCCACCTCCGTCAGCACCTTGCCGGGGCGGTAGGTCAGATACGCATAGGCCCGGCGGGCGCTGCGGCCGATGCGGCCCCGGATCTGGTGCAGCTGGGACAGGCCCAGCCGGTCCGCGTCCTCGATGATCAGGGTGTTGACGTTGGGAATATTGATGCCGGTTTCGATGATGGTGGTGCACACCAGCACCTGGATCTCGCCGTCGGCCATCTGCTGCATGACGGAGTTCAGCTCCCGCTCGGCCATTTTGCCGTGGGCAATGCCGATGGCCGCATCCTCCCCCAGCCACTGCCGCAGGCGTCCGGCGGTGGACTCGATGTTCTCCACCCGGTTGTGCAGGTAATATACCTGGCCGCCCCGGCTCAGCTCCCGGCGGATGGCCTCGGCAATGACGGGCCACTCGTGCTCCATCACATAGGTCTGCACCGGCTGGCGGTCGTGGGGCGGCTCCTCGATGGTGCTCATGTCCCGGATGCCGGACAGGGCCATATTCAGAGTCCGGGGAATGGGGGTGGCGGACAGGGTCAGGGTGTCCACCTGCCGGGCCCGCTCCCGGAGCTTTTCCTTGTGGGTAACGCCGAAGCGCTGCTCCTCGTCGATGACCAGCAGCCCCAGGTCGTGAAATTGCAGGTCCTTCTGCAGAAGCTTGTGGGTGCCGATCAGCAGGTCCACCTTTCCCGCCTGGGTCCGGGCCAGAATGTCCCGCACCTGGGCGGGGGTCCGGAACCGGGAGAGCACCTCGATGTTCACCGGGAAGGACCGGAACCGGTTCACCGCCGTGGCATAGTGCTGCTGGGCCAGGACGGTGGTGGGCACCAGAATGGCGGCCTGCTTGCCGTCCAGAATGCACTTCATCACCGCCCGCAGGGCCACCTCGGTCTTGCCGTAGCCCACGTCGCCGCACAGCAGCCGGTCCATGGGCCGGGGCTGCTCCATATCGGCCTTGATGTCCCGGATGGCCTGGAGCTGGTCGTCGGTCTCCGTGTAGGGGAAGGCGTCCTCAAACTCCTGCTGCCAGGGGCTGTCCGGCGAGAAGGCATGGCCTGCCAGCCGCTGGCGCTGGGCATACAGCCGGATCAGGCCCTCGGCCAGATCCTTGGCGGCGGCCTTGGCCTTGCGGGTGGTCTTGGCCCACTCGGTGCCCCCCAGCTTATTGAGCTTGGTGCGCTCGTTGTCCTCGCCGGGGCCGATGTACTTGCTGACCAGGTCCAGAGACGTGGCCGGAACGTACAGCACGTCCTGCCCGGCGTAGGCGATCTTGATATAGTCCTTTTCCACCCCGTCCACCGGCATGCGCAGCATGGCCACGAACCGGCCGATGCCGTGATGGGCGTGGACCACCAGGTCCCCGGGGGTCAGGTCCGTGTAGGACTGGAGCTTCTGCTGATTGCTGTCCCGCCTGGGCCGGGGCTTTTTGGCCCGGCCGGACAGGGGCGTGGTCAGCTGCCCCTCCGTCAGCACCGCCAGCCGCCCCTCCGGATATTCGCACCCGGCGGACAGGGCCCCCACGGCAATGAGCACCGTGCCCTTTTCCGGGGACTTTTCCCCGGACAGGTCCACGGCGGCGGGGATCTTCCGCTCCGCCAGTAGCTGTTGCAGGTTCCGGGCCCGGACCTCGCCGCCGCACAGCACCATCACCCGGTAGCCCGACGTGAGATAGTGGGTCAGGTCCGTGCAGGCCAGCTCCAGGGAGCCGCCGTAGCTGGACAGCTGCTTGGCCGTCAGCTGGAGAAGGTCCCGGGGCTGCAGCAGCTGCCGCCCGGTGGTGAGACCGTCCAGCTGCACCACCGGATGCTTTTCCAGCCCCAGGGCCAGCTCCGGCTCCGAGGCGGCAAAATCCGCCAGCTCACCGGCCAGAAAGCCCGCCTCCATTCCGGCGGACACGTCCTCCTTCAGCTGCCACAGCCAGCCCCGCAGGGCCTCCGCTGTGCGGCCGCTGTCCTCCACGCAGATCAGGGCGTCCGCGGGCAGATAGTCCAGGGCGGTGGTCTTTTCCGGGTACACCGCCGCCATGCAGCGGTCCGCGCCGTTGGGGGTGACCCCCTGGCGCAGCAGGGCGGCATCGGCGGTCAGCAGGTCCCGCAGGGCCTGGGTGCCCTGCCTCCGGGCAAGACGCTTCACCGCAGCCTCCAGCCGGGCGGCGGCGTCCTCCGCCGTATGCTCCTCCCAGCCGGGCAATACCTCCGCCGCCGGAAGCAGCAGCGCCTCCCGGCGGTTTTCCACCCGGCGCTGGGTGGCGGCGTCAAATATGCCCAGGGAGTCGATCTCGTCGTCGAAAAATTCGCAGCGCACCGGCTGCTCCATGCCCGGGGAGAACACGTCCAGGATGCCGCCCCGCAGGGCGAACTGTCCCGGGCCCTCCACCTGGTCGCAGCGGGTATATCCGGCTCCGGCCAGCCGCCGGGTCAGGGCGTTCAGGTCCCACTGCCGGCCCACGGCCAGGGTCACTGCCGTCCGCTCCAGCACCCGGGGCGGGATGCACCGCTGCACCAGCGCGTCCGGGGTAGTGACCACCACGGGGCTGTCCGCCAGGCGGTACAGGGCCGCCAGCCGCTGGTTTTCCCACTGGCGGCTGGACTCCATAGGCCGCCACTGAAGCTCCCGGGCCGGGAGCACCAGGGGCGTCTCCCCGGTGAGCACGGCCAGGTCACCGGCCTGGCGCCGGGCCTCCCGTTCGTCGGCACACAGCACCCACAGGGGCCGTCCGCTGTCCCGGTGCAGGGCCGCCTCCACCTGGGCCCGGTGGACCGGTCCCACGCCGGTGACCAACACCGGCGAAACGCCGCCGCGTACATCCTCTGTCAGCTGCCGCACCTCCGTCAGGTGCAGCAATTCCTTTACCAGCGCCTTCACCGGGCACCTCCCTTCGTTTTCCCCCAACGCATCCGGGGGCGTATACGGTAAGTATACGCCCCGAAGCTGTAATTTAACTTAAATTTTGTCCGTCCGCCGCCTGTCGGGGGCGGGAACCCTTCTATGCTTATGCGCTCTTTCCGGATTTCTTCTCCCGGGTAAAGACGGCGGCGGTGATCAGGGCCGTCAGGGGGATGGACAGGATCACGCCCACGCTGCTGGCCGCGCCGCTGACCACCTCCATGGACACATACGCCGAGCACAGCAGCTGCCGGGGGGACAGTCCCAGAGAATACAGGTACAGGATCAGGGTAAAGCCGCTGCCCAGAAACGCCAGGATCAGGGTGTTGGTCATGGTGCCCACCATGTCCCGGCCGATGTTCATGCCGGAGCGGAACAGCTCCCGCCGGGACAGCTGGGGATTGGCGGCATGGACCTCCGACAGGGAGGAGGCAATGCCCATGGTCACGTCCATCACCGCGCCCAGGGCGCTGATGACGATGCCGCCCACCAGCAGGCCCCGCAGACCGATGGGCGTGCCGGTCTGCCGCAGCTGCAGCAGGGGCTCCACGTCGTCGATGCGCAGGCCGTCGATGCGGGTCAGTCCCTGGGCCAGCAGGCCGAACAGCAGGGCCAGGGCGGTGCCCGCCACTGCGCCCAGCATAGCGCACACGGTCTTTTTCCGGACGCCGCCTACGATGGTCAGGCTTACCACCGCCACATAGGCGCAGACGATAAACGTCATCAGCAGCGTGTTGGCACCCTTCATCAGGGACGGCAGCAGCACGCCGAACAGGCACACCAGCGTCACCGCCAGGGCCACCAGGGATTTGACCCCCGTCCGGCCGCCCACGGCCACCGCCGCCGCGATGAACAGCACCAGCACGATGCAAAGGGGCAGCAGACGGTCGAATTCATACACCGTGGCATTGACGGTGCCGTCGGAATAGGTGGAGATCAGGACGGTGGCCCGGTCCCCGACCTTCAGCGGCCCGCCATACAGGGGCCCCACATAGTTATATACCTGCATCTGCTGGCCCTTATAGTCGCCGGAGCGGACGGTGACCAGCAGCAGCTGCTCGCCGCGATAGCCGTTGTCGGAGGCAGGGTCCTTCTCCGTGGAATCGGAGAGGATCTGGTCCACGGAGGCGCTTTCGTAATCCGCGCGGTTCTCTGGCTCGTCGGACTGCACCGGCACGGGAGCCGCCAGCAGCCGCGCCGCCAGCAGCACCGCCAGCGCCGCCGCCAGCACGATGCACGTCCATTTATTCTCCCGCAGCCAGGCGGCAGGGCCGGGCCCCTTCGTTTTTTTCTTCATATATACCGGTCCTTTCGGCAATTGGTGACACCAGCATAGCAAGTTGCGCCCCCCTTGTCAAGCAGGGCTTTGTGCAATCATCCATGCCTTGTGCACATATTAGCAAAATTTGTGTCAAATCTGCAAATAAAACTGGAAACTGACAGAAGCGTATGTTACAATGAAAATACCTGTGGGGCGGGAAGCTCCGGGAGAAATTAAAGGAGGTAATAGCTTGATGAAAACACCTGTTCGCACCAGACTTCTGTCTGCGCTGCTGTCACTGGTCATGCTGGTTTCCCTGCTGCCGGTGTCGGTATTCGCGGCAGAGCCTGCGTCCGGGACCTGGGAAAAGGTCACCGAGGCACAGGAGGACTGGTCCGGTCAATACCTGATCGTCTATGAAAAGGGCAGCCTGATCATGGACGGCTCCCTGTCCGCCCTGGACAAGGAGGGCAACAAGGTGGACGTGACCATCACCGACGGCAAGATCGTTGGTGATTACGCCAAGTACGCGTTCACCATCGCGCCCATGACCGGCGGCTGGTCCGTGCAGTCCGCCAGCGGAAAGTACATTTCCGGCAAGTCCGGCAAGAACAAGATCATCACCGGCTCCACTCCGGAGCTCAACACCATCACCTTCGCTGATGGTAATGTGAAGATCGCCAGCAACAACACCACGCTGCAGTATAACGCAGCCGCCACCAACGGCACCCGGTTCCGCTATTATAAGAGCGAGAATCAGCAGCCCGTGGCCCTGTATAAGCTCAGCACCGTTCCCGCCCGGGAAAGCGGCATCGTCACCGATCTGACCACCCTGCAGAACGGCGACAAGGTGGTGGTGTTCAACCCCGCCAACAAAAAGGCTCTGTCCTCCGTGTACAACGGCTTCTATAACACAGGCGTGGATGTGGAGCTGACCGGTGGCAAGCTCACCGGCTACACGGATGCAGAGCTGTGGACCGTGAACCGCACCGAGAGCGGCGCCTATACCTTCTCCACCGCCGAGGGCAAGAAGCTGTCCATGGACACCAGCTACAGCAGCACTCCCCTGGACAAGGCCAATGTGGATTGGGAGCTCAGCGCCGCCGCCACGGCGGACTGCTTCTACATCAAGAACGTGGGCCGCGGCAGCTATCTGGAGTGGTTCGCCGAGAAGAACAATTGGAGCTCCTACGGAACCATCGGCAGCAACGAGGCTCTGTTTGCCCAGCAGCTTTATCTGGTGGCAGACACCCAGAAGCCTGACCAGCCCGGTCAGCCTGATGATCCCACCGCTCCCCTGAAGAACGGTGACCAGGTGGTCATCTATAACCCCGCCAACCTGAAGGCCCTGTCCACGGAGTACACCGGCTTCTATAACAAGGGCACCGATGTGACCCTCACCGGTGGGAAGCTGTCCGGCTTTGCCGAGGCGGACATCTGGACCGTGGGCGTCAACGACGATGGCAGCTATACCTTCTCCACCGCCGAGGGCAAGAAGCTGTCCATGGACGAAAAATACTCCAGCACTCCCCTGGACAAGGCCCACACCGCCTGGACACTGGAGCAGGCTGCCACCGAGGGCTGCTACTATATCAAGAACGTGGGCCGCAGCAGCTATCTGGAGTGGTATGCCGAGAAGAACAACTGGAGTGCCTTCGGCACCATCGGCAGCAACGAGGCTCTGTTTGCCCAGCAGCTCTATCTGGTAGGCGACGAGACGGACCAGCCCGCCGGCAGTCTGCCCCAGGAGGGCGCGCAGGTGGTGCTGTTCAACCAGAATGCCCAGGGCGTCCTGGCCGGGCAGAATGACAACACCGACAGCCCCGCCGTCAACAACGTCTCCGCCCAGGTGGCCAACGGCAAGGCCATTCCCGGCAATGGCGGCGTGGTGTTCACCGTGGAGCGCAGCGGCGAATACTATCGCTTCCGCAACGAAACCTACGGCTATCTGTGCTCCAACGGCACCGGCAACAATGCCTTCTATTCCCTCACCGCCAGCGACGACGCCGACTGGACCGTGGAGCCCTGCTCCGGCGGCGTGGGCGGCTATCAGCTGGAGAGCCGCACCGCCAAGTTCAACGGCAGGTACAGCCAGTTCCTGGAGTATTATAGCGACAGCTATAAGACCTATAGCATGTACAACGTCACGGACTACACCATCTACTCCTTCTTCTTCTATGGCGTAGCCGACAGCGTGAAGCTGGACGGCGGCATCGTCAATGATCCCGCCGTGAAGTTCACCTCCGCCGACTCCGTGAAGGGGGGCCAGGATTACACCCTGACCTTTACCGTGGACGATGCGAAGGCGGTCCAGAAGCTGGAGATCCTGGTGGACGGCAGGTCTGCCGGTGTCATCACCGACTACACCGCCGACGGCAGCAATTACACCGCCAATGTGCCTGCCGCCATGCTGGCCGGGTCCGATCAGGTGACCTTCACCGTCCGCGTGACCAATGTCTCCGGCGCCAGCTACAGCGGCAGCCTGGTGGTCACCGTGGTGGACGAGCCCTCCATCGGCGCCGTGACGCCGCTCAAGGGCAGCCAGACCGGCAGCGACAAGCGGCCTGTCATCTCCGCTGAGCTCATCAATGCCGGTGAGGATCCCACCGTGGAAATGACCGTCAACGGGGAGAAGGTCAACGCCGTCTGTGCCGGCGGCAAGGCCACCTACACCCCCGCCGCCGACATGACCGACGGCCGCACCAATGTTACCGTCACCGTCACCCGCGCCGACGGCAAGTCCGCTTCCTTCAGCTGGTTCTTCACCGTGGGTGAGTCCCGGTATCAGCTGTACTTCGGTCAGCTGCACAGCCACACCCAGTATTCCGACGGCGCAGGCTCTCTGGAGTCCGCTCTGAGCTATGTGAAGAACCTGCCCGACAGCGCCAACGTGCAGTTTGTGGCCTTCACCGACCACTCCAACTACTTCGACAAGAGCGGCGCGGCCAACCCCGAGGGCGCTCTGTATGACATGAGCCTGGCCACCCCCTACAGCCAGGAGACCTGGAACAGCTACCGTTCCGCCGTGGCCGCCTTCAACGAGGCCAACGCCGGCTCCCTGGTGGCTCTGGCCGGCTTCGAGATGACCTGGTCCGGCGGTCCCGGCCACATCAACACCTTCAATACCCCCGGTATCGTCTCCCGCAACAACACCACCCTGAACAACAAGACCGACTATGCCGGTATGCGCGCCTACTATGCCCTGCTGAGCCAGCAGGAGGGCGCAGACAGCCTCAGCCAGTTCAACCACCCCGGCAACACCTTCGGCACCTTCGGTGACTTCGCCTTCTGGGATCCCGTCATCGACAGCCGCATGTACATGGTGGAGGCCGGCAACGGCGAGGGCCAGATCGGCGCCGGCGGCTATTATCCCAGCTATGAGTACTACACCATGGCGCTGGATAAGGGCTGGCACCTGGCTCCCACCAACAACCAGGATAACCACAAGGGCCGCTGGGGCAACGCCAACGACGCCCGCGACGTGATCCTCACCGACGACTTCTCCGAGGAGGGCATCTACGACGCGCTGCGCGCCATGCGTATGTACGCCACTGAGGACAAGAACCTGGAGATCGGCTACACCGTCAACGGCATGCTCCTGGGCAGCAGCCTCACCGAGGTCCCCGAGAAGCTGAACATCCACGTCACCGTCAACGACCCCGACGCCAGCGATTCCATCTCCAAGGTGGAGGTCATTGTCAACTCCGGCAAGACCGCCTATACCTGGGATGATCCCGCTGTCCTGGCCACCGGCGACCTGTCCGTGACCCTGGACCCCGACTACAGCTACTACTACATCCGCGTCACCCAGGGTGACGGCGACCTGGCGGTCACCGCTCCCGTGTGGGTGGGCGAGACCCTGAAGCTGGGCATCTCCGATGTGACCTGCGGCACCTCCACTCCCGTCACCGGCGAGAAGATGACCGTTACCACCACCCTGTTCAACAGCGAGAGCACCGACGCCAGGATCAAGTCCATCACCTATGCCGTGGGCAGCCAGGTGCTGGCCTCCGCCACCGACGCGGGCACCGTTCCCGCCAGCGGCACCCTGGACCTGAGCTATGATATCTCCTTCGATACCGCCCGGGTCTATAAGGTCACCGCCACCGTGGTGCTGGAGCAGGACGGCAAGGAGTATGTGTTCACCAAGGACATTACCCTGGACGTGCTGAACGCCGACGACCTGGTGTATATCGGCATCGACGCCTCCCACTACAACGAGTATGTGGCCGGTAACTACAAGGATTCCATGGGCAACTTCGGCAACCTGGCGGGCAAGTACAACGTCCGCACCGTGGAGCTGAAGACCAGCGACGATCTGATCGCCGCCTGCTCCAATCCCAAGTTCAAGGCCCTGATCCTCACCGCCCCCTCCCGCCGCCTGGCGGACGCCCAGACCGATCCCCGGACCTACAGCGCCGCGGAGCTAGCGGCCATTACCGCCTTCAACGCCGGCGGCGGCACCGTGATCCTAGCCGGCTGGAGCGACAACTACGAGAACTATGACGTGATCCAGAACAATCCCGCCATCAAGCACATGGCCGCCACCCAGAACGAGGTGCTCCAGGCCCTGGGCTCCAGCCTGCGTATTGCGGACGATGCCACTTATGACGATGTCCGCAGCGCAGCCGACGGCGTGGACAAGTGGCGTCTGTACTTCAACACCTACGGTCAGAGCTTCCTGACCGATGGCGTGGAGGTGGACCCCGCTCACCCCTATGACCGCCTGTACACCGAGGTATTCAGCCACTATGGCGGCGCCTCCGTGTATGCCGTGGATGCAGACGGCAAACCCACCTCTGCCCTGCCTGCTACGGTGACTCCGGTGGTGTACACCCATCCCACCACCTATTCCGTGGACGTGGATAAGGACGGCCTGGGCGGCGCCAACGTGCCCAAGTATGCCTATGCTGAAAACGACAGCCGTCTGCTGGCCATGGCCAGCGAGCAGCTGGAGGGCAAGGGTCTGATCATCGTGTCCGGCGCGGCCTTCATGTCCAACTTCGAGGTCCAGGCCACCATCAGTGACAACGGCTCCGAGAAGAACTACTCCAACTACAAGATCTGCGAGAACCTGCTGGGCCGCATCAACCCCGTGAAGATCACCGACATTGCCACGGTCCAGGCCCAGACCGAGGCCGGTCACAAGTACACCATTGAGGGTGTCGTGACCTCCAACGCCTCCGGTTATGACAAGGCCACCGCCTTCTTCGACTGCATCTATGTTCAGGATGAGACCGGCGGCATCAACTGCTTCCCCGTGGCCGGCGACTTCAAGATCGGCGACGTGGTCCGCGTCACCGGCGTGACGGAGACCTATCAGGGCGAGAACGAGCTGCAGGTTTCCTCCATTGAGAAGATCGGTGAGACCACTCCCGTCACTCCCAGAGCCGTCACCTCCACCCAGATCAACGACGGCTCCGTCCTGGGCCAGCTGGTGACCCTGAACGGCTACGTCACCGGCTATGAGATGGCCGACGGCCTGGTCCAGACCATCCTGGTCCGCGACAGCGAGGGCAAGATCGCCCGCGTGTTCATCGACGGCTATATCACCACCTCCTACGATGTGGCGAACCTGTCCGTGGGCTGCCAGATCTCCGCCACGGGCCTGGTCTCCTATGACAACACCTTCGTCCTGGCCGACGGCACCCCCATGGCTCCCCGCATCCGCGTCCGCGACCGCAACGACGTGGTCTGCACCGCCCATGAGCATACCTTCGGCGAGTGGATCGTCACCACCCAGCCCACCTGCACCGAGCCCGGCGAAAAGACCCGCACCTGCACCGGCTGCGGTGAGGTGGAGACCATGGTCATCGACGCCACCGGCCATCACTACAAGGATGGCAAGTGCACCGACTGCGGCGCAGCCGATCCCGGCTACCAGCCCACCCAGCCCGGCGTCAAGACCGGCGACGAGAGCAACACCACCATGTGGATCATCGTCCTGGTGTGCGCTGCCGCTCTGGCTGTGGTGCTGGTCATCGTGTCCCGCAAAAAGCGCAACAGCTGAGAAAGCCTGATCGCTCAGGTAAGCGCTGAACAAAAGGGGGGTCCCGCCGAATGGCGGGACCCCCTTTGCCTGTCAAAAAAGGAAAAAACGGCGTCCGCCTTTGGATAAAGGCGGACGCCGTCAGCTTGTCAAAAATCCTTTTTGACAAGCTGAAAAAGCATTTTCAAAACTTTCATGAAAGTTCTGAAAATGCGGTGATTGAAAACGAAAGACACCCCTGGTGGGTTTCTTTCGTAACTATCTTCCTTTCCGAAGACGGATGCAATCCTACTTTCTTGACAGGCTCACGGCGGGGCCACGGAAGGGCCCCGCCGTTTCTTCGCGACAAGATGGGGAGCGTATTCAAAAAAAGGGACGGGGCCCTTGCGGACCCCGTCCCTTGCCTATGGTGTCACAGCCCCTGCAGGGCCCGCCGGTCAGCAGCCGCAGCCGCAGCCGTTGTTGTTGCTGTTATTGCCGCACCCGCAGCCCCAGCTGCCGCAATTGCCGCACAGCAGGAACAGGATGATGATGGCGATGATGATCCACCAGCAGCAGGAAGAACCCTGATTGCACATATTTATTAGCCTCCTATGAAGAATATGGACCCATGGTGGGGTCTCATTCCCATAGTATGCCGGGGCCGGGAAAAGGTGCGCTCAGCCGCGGGAAATGCGGTAGCTCAGCGTCAGCAGGGTGTCCACGAAGTGGACATCCTCGAAAAACACGCCGGGCACGTCGGTGGACAGCTCCACATTGGTGAAGTTCCAGAAGCCCCGGATGCCCAGGCCAATCAACTGATCCGCCAGGGGCTGGGCCACGTTCTGCGGTACCGTCAGCACCGCCACGTTGGGCTGATACCGGGCTACATAGTCCGCCAGCTGATCCATAGCGCGGATGGTAACGCCCCGGATCTGGGTGTCGATCAGCGCCGGGGACACGTCAAAGGCAGAGTCCACCTGGAAGCCCACCTTTTCAAAATCGAAGTTCTGGAGCAGAGCGTGACCCAGATGGCCCGCGCCGATGATGATAAGCCGGTGGCCGTTGTCAATGCCCAGGATGTGACCGATCTCGGCCCGCAGCTCGGCTACGTTGTAGCCGTACCCCTGCTGGCCGAACTCACCGAAGCAGCTGAGATCCTGCCGGATCTGGGAGGCGGTGATGTCCATCTTGCTCCCCAGCGAGCTGGAGGAGATGCGCACCACGCCCTTGTTATACAGGTCATCCAGATACCGGTAGTACCGGGGCAGCCGATGGATGACGGCGTCAGAAATCTTTTGCTTTTTCATGATCATCTTCCTCTTTATACCGGGTTGTCCGGCAGATATAACCCTCCTCTGCCGGACGCCCTCCACAAAACTCACTGATATTGTACAACAAACAGACCCACTTGTCAACTTTTTTAACAATCTTTCTGAAAAATTTTTCTTTACAACCGAGGAAAAACCTGCTATAATTCATGAGTCGGGATGAAATCGACATGCATGCGCCCGTAGCTCAGCTGGATAGAGCGTTAGACTCCGACTCTAAAGGCCGCTGGTTCGAATCCAGTCGGGCGTACCATATTAACTAAACGGTATAGATGCGTCTGGCGAAAAGCCAGGCGCATCAAGGTTTAATAGTGACAAGTAACTATTTTGTCGCAGAGAACGGTGTGACCCGAAG
>OWJC01000278.1_pt1 | contig 33926 bp, 30 predicted proteins | sample 1732731 | NCBI WGS metagenome assembly OWJC01 (sample SAMN05065747, study PRJEB22554) | human gut metagenome | biome: ENVO:2100002; feature: ENVO:00000062; material: ENVO:00002003 | host: Homo sapiens | place: USA
TCTACACAAGGCTATTCGTCGGCAGCGTCAGATGTGTATAAGAGACAGGGTCAGGTCGCACAGCAGGCCGAATACTCCGGCAAAGGCGGCCCCTTCGCCGGGGCCCTCCAGCATGGCGGTGATGGCAGCGATCAGCGGCGGCAGAAAGGGATGCACGCCCCACACGCAGATGCGGTTGAGCACCAGGGACTGCACCAAAACCAGCAGCAGGGTGGCCCCGGCATAGTACAGCCACTTGAAAAACATATCCCGTTGGTTCAAGGCTTGGTTCATGGTGTCACCCCTCAGTCAACGATGGTGAAATCCGTGATGACGAAAACCTCCACCAGCTGGGTGATGTCGGTTTTGGGCAGGATGGTGGCATAGCGGGTCAGGCCGTTGTCATCGGTTTTGATCTCCTCCACAGAGCCGATGACCAGCCCCGAGGGATAGTAGCCGCCCAGGCCGGAGGTGACGATCATGTCGCCGTTGATGAGACTGGATTCCCCCTCCAGATACGACAGCTTCAGCTTTCCCTGGTTCATCAGCGCCAGATCGCCCATGGCCACCGTCACCTCGCCCGTGCGGAACACCAGGGCACCCAGCTGGGAATCCGTGTCCAGAATGGTGGTAACGGTGCTCCAATTGAGCCCTGCGTCGGTGATAACACCCACCAGATAGCCGTACTGATCCACCACGCAGTCGCCCTTTTCCACGCCCAGGCTGGTACCCTTGTTCAGGGTCAGGGTCCGGGACCAATTGGAGGTGCTGCGCTCGATCACATGGGCCGCCTCAAAGGTAAAATCCCGACGCTGCTGGCGCAGACCGTTCAGGTCCCGCAGACGCTGGTTTTCCTCGCTGTCGGTTTTGGCCTGACGCAGGTCCTCCGTCAGCTGTGCATTTTCCTTGCGCAGATCCTCGTTTTCCTTGCGCAGACTCTCCACCGTCTGGAACCGTTCTCCAATACTCTGGAACCATCCGGTCACGGCGGAGCCCGCCGCCCGGAAGGGGTAGGTCACCACTCCGGCGGCGTTCTGCAAAAACCCCGTCTGGTTGCTGACGGCGCTGGCGATACATAATCCCACCGCCACCACTACCACAGCGGCCAGCATCATAATGCCGTTTTTCTGAAAAAATCGTTTCATAGCTTGTTCCCTTTTTCACAGCAGCGTTACGCCAAACTCTGCCAGCATCCGGCTCAGCAGCAGCACCGGCAGACCCATGACGTTGAAAAAGTCTCCGTCAATGCGCTCTACCAGCAGGGCTCCCTGGCCCTGGACGCCGTAGGCTCCGGCCTTGTCCATGGGCTCACCGCCCCGGATATAGGCCCGCAGCTCCCACTCGGACGCCGGACGGAAATACACGTCCGTGGACTGGGCCCGGGTCAGGGACCGCTGCCCCTGCCGCACGGTAACGCCGGTACAAACCGTGTGCCGCCGCCCGGAAAGCTCCGTCAGCATCCGCAGGGCGTCTGCCTCGTCCCGGGGCTTGCCCAGCCGCTGCTGGTCCAGAAATACCATGGTGTCGGCGGTGATGACGATCTCGTCGTCCTCCGACGGCACTGCCTGGGATTTTTCCCGACTGATGTAGGATACGATCTCCGGCGGCGTCAGCCCCTGAGGGTACCATTCCTCCACCTGGGGGACCCGGACGGTGAAGTCCCGGATGCCGATCCGGCCCAAAAGCTCCTGCCGCCGGGGAGACCCGGAGGCCAATACGATCCTTGCCATAGGCTTACCTCCCGGTGGAGCCGAAGCCGCCTGCGCCCCGGTCCGTCTCGTCCAGCTCCTCCGCCTGCACCAGAACGGGCCGCACTACCGGCGTCACCATCAGCTGGGCGATGCGGTCCCCGGGCTGAATGGTATAGCTGTCCTGGGACAGGTTCACCAGTCCCACGGAGATCTCGCCCCGATAGTCGCTGTCGATAACGCCCACACCGTTGGACAGGGCGATGCCGTGCCTGAAGCCCATGCCGCTGCGCACGAACACCAGGGCCACATAATCAGGGGAGGGCAGGGCAATGGCAATGCCCGTAGGGATGCCCCGGCGCTGGCCCGGGGCCAGCGTTACGGCCTCGTCCACGCAGGCGCACAGGTCCATGGCTGCGGCTCCCGCCGTCTGATAGCGGGGCAGGGGAATCTCCCGGCCCATTTTCGGCGACACCGCCTTGATTTTAAGCTCCATTGTATCACTTGCTCCCATTGTATATAAAAACAATCTGTTAAAAAATCATGAATCCTGAAAAGGGCTTATTCCACACCCCGGTAGAACAGCCCACGGGTCAGCTCCTGGGGCCGGTAGTCGCTGCGGCCCTGATAGGCCCGCAGCACCCGGACGCACTCCTCCGGCGACTCCGTGGTAAACCGCAGCCGCGCCCGGGTAAGGCCCAGCTGCCGCCACTCCGGCTTATCCGCCAGAAACAGCACCCGGCTGTTCTCGATTTCGCACCGGTGGCCCCATTGCCCCACCAGGGGAAACCGCGCCCCGGTGCGGTCGATCAGATCATTGTCCTGGCCGCAGCGGCAGGCGGCGGAGCGGTCCGCATAGTCCCGCCCCGCGTCCCGGCAGCCCAGGCTGTTGCGGATGACGCAGTTTTCCATGATCATCAGCGGCAGGCGGCCGTATACCACCGCCTCGCAGGGCAGAACCTTCCGCAGATCCCGGATCTGCTGCCACCGCAGCTCCATGGACACCGCGGCGGCGGAAAGACCCAGCTCCTGCCAGAACAGCAGGGCCCCGCTGTTGAAAATATTCAGCCCCAGATCCCCCCATAGGGGAAGGCCCAGCCCATCGGCAATGGGCAGGTGTCCCAGATTGCCGATGGCCACGGCGGACAGGTGTTCCCGGTGCCGCTGCAAAAGCAGCCGCAGAGGCTCCTCGTCCTCTGTCCGGAAGATCCGGGGAAGCACCGCACAGATCTGGGTCATGCCCGCCCAGCGGGCCAGGTCCATGCCGTCCAGCAGCTCTGCCGGGACATACACCGTCCCGCACTGGGCCAGCTCCTCCGTCAGCTGATCCGCCCGGGTGATGGAGCAGGTCAGCTGCGGCGTCTCCGGCCCCGGCAGGTCCGGGGGCAGGGGAGAGGGGGTTCCTGTCCGCCGCCGGGTTGGCTGGGTCAGAGCCATCTCCAGCTCCTCCAGCACTTGGCGGCGCATAGCGTTCACGGCGCTGGCCGGCAGCATCAGACCGTCCGCCAGCTCCACTTGGGTCTCCTTGGGCTCAAACACCGTGCCGCCGGTTTTTTCCAGCCGGATGCGCAGGTCCTCCGCCGTCAGGGCCCGGTTCCGGGCCGCCTCCGGTACGGGACCTTCTGCCCGGACAGTGTGTCCTTTGGCGGAGGCCGTCAGCTGAGCGGGCACACCGGCCCGCAGGGTGCAGGACATGGTCACCGGTATCCGGCGGCGATCCTCCTTTTCATAGGCGGCCTTGGCCCGGGCAAACAGCTCCTTGGGCTCCGGCACATTCTCCGGCCGGGTGCCGAACATCTCCGGGCCCGTGCGGCCCCGGTAATAGCCGTCGGTGAAGCCGCTGCGGGAAAAGGCAGCCTCCAGCTGCCGGGATTCCTCCTGGGTGGGGGCGCGTTTTTCGTCCAGCAGGCGGCGATAGATGCCGGTGATCACCGCCACATATTCCGGCCGCTTCATGCGGCCCTCCAGCTTCAGGCACGCCACGCCCATATCGTCCAGCTCCTGCAGATACGCCGACAGATTGGCATCCTTCAGGCTCAGAGGGTGGCCGCCGGAGGCCTTTTCATTAACGCCGTAGGGCAGGCGGCAGGGCTGGGCGCAGGCCCCCCGGTTGCCGCTTCGTCCGCCGATAACGGCGCTCATCCCGCACTGACCGGAGTAGCACATGCACAGGGCCCCGTGGACAAACACCTCGATCTCTGCGGGACAGTCCCGGGTGATGGCCGCGATGTCCCGGCGGCTCAGCTCCCGGGCCAGTACCACCCGCTCCAGACCCAGCTCCGCCGCGCGGCAGGCGCCGCCCAAGGTGTGCAGACTCATTTGGGTGCTGGCGTGGAGGGGAACATCGGGCGCAATTTCCCGGGCCAGCCGCCACACGCCCCAATCCTGGATGAGGATAGCGTCCACCCCCATGTCCGAGGCTTTCTGCAAAGCCTGGGCGGCGGCGGGCAGCTCCCGGTCCGTCACCAGGGTGTTCAGGGTCAGATAGACCTTCACGCCCCGCAGGTGGCAATAGGCCACGGCGGCACGGAATTCCTCATCGGTGAAGTTCCGGGCGCTGCGCCGGGCGTTGAGCCCGCCGAAGCCCATATACACCGCGTCGGCCCCATTCTGCACGGCGGCTACCATGGCCTCCCAGCCTCCGGCGGGGCTCAGCAGCTCGGTCATTGGCCCCGGCCCTGCTGGGCCTTGAACAGCTGCCGGCGCAGCTCCGACGCCTCATTTTTGGCCTGAGTGGCCTCATCCAGATAGTTTTTCACTTGCCGGCGCAGATTCTCTGCCGCTGCCTGGTTTTTCAGCAGCTCGTCCGCCAGGTTCACCGCCGCCAGAACTGCCGCATCCGCCTGGCTCACATGCAGGGTCTCCTGGATCCGGTCCATTCGCTGGTCCACCAGGGCGCCTACCTTTTTCATATACTCCGCGCTTTCGTCCGCCACCAGGGTATACTCCTGGCCGCAGATGCTCATCGTCACTTTATTCGCCATGTTGCCCTCCCATTTATGTAAACCGAAAAGTTAGTCACACCAATACAGAATCCATTATACCACAAAATCCCGCCGGGAAAAGCTTTTTCTGGCGAAAAGGAGAATTTTGTGAAAAACCCGCTGCGGCGGCTTTACGAACCGGGGGTTTTCGTGTAAAATAAAGTAATTAAACCATGGAAAGAGGGGAGGCGCGGCATGAGCGGCTATATTCTGCGGGACAGTGAGCCCAGCATCGTCCTGACGGCGGATCAGGTGGATCGCCTGGTGAAAAACGGCGACGGCGACGCCGCGCTTTTGTATCTGCTGCTAATGCGGGCAGACCGCGGGGTCACGGAGCAGGAGCTTCAGTCCCGGCTGCGGTGGAGCCAGCTGCGGCTGAATGCGGCGGAGGGAGCCTTGCAGCGGCTGGGGCTGATCCAGCGTCCGGCGGAGACACCGGCCCCTGCGCCGGCGGAGGAGCGCCCGGTATACAGCGCCCAGGACCTGGCCCAGCTGTTGGAGGACGACCGGTCCTTCCGGATGCTGATTCCCCAGGTGGAGGAAAAGCTGGGCCGCAGGCTGAAAACGGCGGATCTGCAGATTCTGGCGGGCCTGTATGACGATATGGGCATGCCGGCGGATGTGATCTATCTGCTGGTGAACCACTGTATTGCCCGGTCCGAGGAACGATACGGCCCCGGCCGCCGGCCCACCCTGCGCCAGATCGAGAAGGAGGGCTACTATTGGGCCCGGCAGGGCCTGTTTGACCAGGACAGCGCCGCCCGTTATCTGAAAACCTGGCGGGAAAAGCAGCAGGGGCAGGCCGCGTATATGCAGGTGCTGGGCCTGGGCCAGCGCCGTCCGGTGGCCAGTGAAGAAAAATACATCTCCGACTGGATGGACAAGGGCTTTCCGCCGGAAACGGTGGCCCTGGCCTATGACAAGACGGTGTTCTATAAAAAGCAGCTGGAGTGGCGGTATCTCAACGGGATCCTCCGCCGCTGGCACGAAAACGGCTGGCATACGCCGGAGGAGGTCCAGCAGGGCGACGCCAAAAAGTCCGCCGCGCCTCCGGACCAGAAGCCGGATAAAAACGATTCCCGCATGGGAAAGTATATGAAGTGGTAAAGGAGGGGACCCTATGCCCTACGACGGTAAAATTCTCAGTCGGGCCATGGCCCGCTTTGATGAGGACAAGCAGCGCCGGACCCAGCAGTTCCGGGAGCGGCAGCAGCGTCTGTTTTGCCGGGAGCCGGAGCTGGCGGATATCGACCGCCGCCTGCGCGGCACCATGAGCCAGATCATCTCCCGGGCTCTGCGGCAGGGGAAGGATCCCGTTCCCGCCATCCACGCCATCCGGGATGAGAATCTGGCCCTCCAGCGCCGCCGGGGGGAGCTTCTGGAGGCTATGGGCTATCCTGCCGACTATCTGGAGGAAAAGCCCCGGTGCGCCCGGTGCGGCGACGCAGGCTTCCGGTCCGACGGGACCATGTGCCCCTGTCTGCGCAGCTACTACGCCCGGGAGCAGATCGCCGAGCTGTCCCACTTGCTGGATATCGGCTCTCAGAGCTTTGATACCTTCCAGCTGAGCTGGTACTCCACCGACCGAAACGGTCTGCCGCGCTCTCCCCGGGAGACGGCGGAGCGGAATCTGGAGATCTGCCGCCGGTTTGCCCGGGACTTCCGTCCCGGTGCACAGAACCTGCTGCTGTTCGGCGACCCGGGCCTGGGCAAGACCTTTCTGTCTGCCTGCATTGCCCGGGTGGTCAGCGAGGACGGCTTCTCCGTGGTGTATGACACGGCGGGTCACATTTTTGCCCAGTTCGAGGCATCAAAATTCCGCCGGGATGACGTGGACGAGCCGAATGAGAGCGTGGAGCGCTGCATGGCCTGCGATCTGCTGATCCTGGACGACCTGGGCACGGAGATGACCACAGCCTTTGTTCAGAGTGCCCTGTACCAGCTGCTCAACAGCCGCCTTCTGGCAGGAAGGAGCACCATCATCAGCACCAATCTGGACCCCGATCAGATCGGCAGGCGATACTCCGCCCAGATCATGTCCCGGCTGGAGGGGGAGTTTGAACTGCTGCCCTTTATCGGGCAGGACATCCGCCGCCAGAAACGGGAACAGCAGCGCTGACCGGCCATATCCTGCTCCCGTGCGGGATTTTTCGCATGGAAACGGGTTTAACGACCGAAAACGTTACCAATGGGGGAAACAAACGGTTTGCCAATACTCGAAAACACCGTATGAGACCAGACGACGGACAGCACATAATTTCATCAGAATAAAGAAAACGCGAATAATCTGCAAATATCGTAACGGAATTGTAAAGATTTTTTGTGCAAAGTGGGGATTGACTTTTTCTGTAAAAAAATTATCATATTGGACGGAAAGCAAAAGGATTCGTACCCTTTTGCTTCAAATCGTTACATTGTATGTATGAAGGAGGAGAAAAAATGGTAAGCTTTCTGATTTGCCTGGCCTTGCTGATCGGCGGTTATTTCGTCTATGGCAAGGTGGTGGAAAACACCTTCGGGCCGGACGACCGTGAGACCCCCGCTGTGAAGATCAACGACGGTGTGGACTATGTGGTTCTGCCTCAGTGGAAGCTGTTCATGATCCAACTGCTGAACATCGCGGGCCTTGGCCCCATCTTCGGCGCAATGCAGGGTGCTCTGTGGGGCCCCATTGTGTTTCTGTGGATCACCTTTGGTACGATCTTTGCCGGTGCTGTGCATGACTATTTCTCCGGCATGATGAGCGAGCGCAACAACGGCGCTTCCATTTCCGAGATTTCCGGTATCTACCTGGGCGGGTTCATGAAGAACGTCATGCGCGTGTTCAGCGTGGTGCTGCTGATCATGGTGGGCACCGTGTTCGCCGTGGGTCCTGCGGGCCTGATCGTGACCCTGTTCAAGAACGGCGGCTCCACCGGCGTTGTTACCACCACCCTGTTCTGGCTGGTCATCGTTCTGGTGTATTATTTCATCGCCACCTTTATTTCCATCGACAAGATCATCGGCAAGATCTATCCTCTGTTCGGCATTTGCCTGATCATCATGGCCGTGGGCGTTGCCGTCGGCATCTTTGTCAAGCCTGAGTACACCATCCCCGAGATCTGGGATCACTTCGGTTCCATGCATCCCAAGGGAACTCCCGTGTGGAGCTTCATGTTCATCACCGTGGCCTGCGGCGCTATCTCCGGCTTCCACTCCACCCAGAGCCCCCTGATGGCTCGCTGCATGAAGAGTGAGAAGCAGGGCCGCTTCGTGTTCTACGGCGCCATGGTTTCCGAGGGCGTTATCGCCCTGGTGTGGGCCGCTGCCGGCTGCGCTCTGTATGAGGTCACCGGCGGTCTGAACACCGGCCTGGCCGAGATCCTGGCCAACGGCCAGTCTGCCGCCATCTACGATGTGTGCATCAAGACCATGGGCAAGGTCGGCGTGGCTCTGGCCATGCTGGGCGTTATCGCCTGCCCCATTACCTCCGGCGATACTGCGTTCCGCAGCGCTCGTCTGGTGCTGGCCGACTGGTTCAAGATCGACCAGAAGAAGTGGAAGAACCGTCTGCTGCTGTGCGTGCCCGTTCTGGGCGTCGGCGCTGTCCTGGGCGTGGGCAATGCTCTGGGCTTCATCGACTACTCCGTGATTTGGCGTTACTTCAGCTGGACCAACCAGACCCTGGCCATGATCGTTCTGTGGGCCGCCTCCATGTATCTGTTCTATGAAAAGAAGAACTACTGGATCACCGCTGTGCCTGCTACCTTCATGAGCGCCGTCTCCGCTACCTACTTCCTGCTGGGCAACGAGTGCCTGGGCCAGTTCATCAACCACAAGACCGCCGAGGGCGCTGCCGTTTACAACACCGCCGTGGCTTATCCCATCGGCATTGCTGTGGCCGTTCTGTTCCTGGGTATCTTCCTGTATACCATCAAGAAGCGGCACACCCAGCCTCACTATGAGACTCTGGGCAAGTAATCTGACCCTTTAACTATTTCGCAAAGCGGCAGGCATCTCCTGCCGCTTTGCCCCTATGGGAGGACATGCTATGATCTTTGCACCTGCGCGCCTTGGCAGCGTCACGTTGGACAACGAGACGCTGGCGGCGGACAAAAAGGGCTGCCGCCGCTTCGGCCCCTGCGGCGTGGGCGAAAAGGCCCTGTATCTCAACAGCTTTTTCATTGACCGGCACTACTATGTGGCGCTGGAGTCGGTGCGCCGTGTGTTCAAGCGGGTGGCTATGAGCAAGGGCGGCTTTACCGGTAAGGGCGCCTTCGGCTCCATCCCCTATCTGGTGGTGGAGTATGACGACGGCGCGCAGAAGCAGTGCAACTTCAAGCACGAGGCGGATGTGGACAATCTGCTGGCCTATCTGGCCAAGATCTGCCCGGATCTGCCTCTCCAGAGCCAGAAGGTGGAGCGCCATATGGCCCAGCAGCAGGCTCAGGAGGCCCGCCGCTATCTCAAGGAGCTGACGCCCCAGGCCCAGAGCGAAAAGGAACGCCTGGAGCAGGCCCGCGCCTTCCTGGAGGACCACACCAATCTGACCCGCCGCCTGTCCCAGGCGGCCAAGGCCAAGCGGGTCAATGACCGTTCCAACCCCAGCTACAAATGGGTGGCCCTGGCCATCGTTATCGCCGGTGTTGCCGCTTTGGTGTATGGCATCATCACCATGGTCCGGGGAACCAGCAGCCTGGGCATCTACTTTGCCCTATTTGGCTTTGCGGCAGTGTTCCTGTTCTCCGGTGCTCATGTGCTGCCCACCGCCCGCAACAACAAGACGGCCCTGTCCCGGGAGTGGGAACAGGCCCAGGCGGATCTGGCGGCGGTGCTGCCCAAGGACTTTCCTCTGCCTGCCCGCTATGCCCACCCGGTGGTGCTGACCCGGATGATCCGCGTCCTGCGGGAGGGCCGGGCCCAGACTGCCGATCAGGCGCTGGAGGTGGTGAAGCAGGACCTGAAGGCCCTGACCGCCGACGTTCAGGTGGAGCAGTGGGAGTATGACGAGGTAGTGGCCATAAAGCCCATGTTTCTGCTGTCCGACTATCAGTAAATATGTTTCAAACAAGAAATGCGGCTGACCATGGTCAGCCGCATTTCTTGTTTGTTATATTAGGAATGACCCGTAGTCGGGATCACCCGTGCATGGGGCAGCCGTGGGGGGTGGGCCCCCGGCGCTGCGCCCGGACCTGGATCATCTCTCCGGCGATGCTGACGGCGATCTCCTCCGGCGTCACCGCCAGGATGGGGGTGCCGATGGGGGTGTGCACCAGGGCGATGGCCTCCTCCGGAATGCCCGCCTCCCGGAGCCGCTGGTTCACCGACGCGGTTTTGCGACGGGAGCCGATGACTCCCACATAGGCAAAGGCTCCCCGCAGCACCTGGTCCTCCACCTGGAAGTCCCGCATATGGCCGCTGGTCATGATGACCACAAAGTCCTCCTCCGTCACAGTGAGATAGTCGCTGATGCGGGTGAAATCCCCGCAGATCACCTGCTCCGCCGTGGGGAACAGGGAGGTATTGGCCAGCTCCGGCCGGTCGTCGAATACCACCGGGCGGAAGTCCACCGTGGTCAGCAGAGGGCACAGGGCCTGAGAAATGTGTCCCGCGCCGAACAGCAGCGCCCGCTGACCGATAGGCAGAGGCAGGGAGATGTATCCCGCCGCCATGGAAAAGCCCGGGGTCCGCAGGGCCTGGGCAATATCCTCCGGCAGACTGCCGGCAGCGACGGTTTCCTTATCCAGCAGCGCCGGAGCGGAGCCGTCCTCCGCCAGCACCAGCCACCCGGCGGTGTGCTGCTCCAGCAGAGCCAGGGCCCGGCTGGCGGTGTCGTTCCACAGGGGATCCTCCGCCGGAATGAATTGGAAATGGGCCGTGACGTCGCCGCCGCAGACCATGCCGATATCCCGCTCCGGGGCCTGGTGCAGGGGAAACTCCCGGATGCAGGAGCGGCGCTGGTCCAGCAGCTCCCGGCACAGTTGGATGCTGCGCCCCTCCACCGCGCCGCCGCCGATGGTACCCACCAGGCGGCCTTCGGCTCCCACCAGCATCTGTGCTCCGGCCTTCCGGGGGGCGCTGCCCCGGTCGGCGATCAGCGTCACCAGCACCGTGTCCCGGCGCTTCTCCACCTCGTAAAACAGTTGGGAAAAAATCTGCTTCATGACGTTATCCTTTTTTCCAGGCCTCCGTCTCCTCCAGCAGCCACTGACGCCAGGCATCCACGCCCAGGCCGGACTTGGCGGAGATGGGGAAAATCTTCAGGTTGGGATTGCGCCGGTGAGCGTACTCCACCACCTTGTCCATATCGAAGTCGAAATACGGCAGCACGTCGATCTTGTTGATAATCAGCGCGTCGCACACTGTGAAGATCAGGGGGTACTTCAGGGGCTTGTCGTGGCCCTCGGGCACGGAAAGGATCATGGCGTTTTTCACCGCGCCGGTGTCGAACTCCGCAGGGCACACCAGGTTGCCCACATTCTCCAGCACCACCAGGTCCAGGTCATCGGTGCCCAGCTCCCGCAGTCCCTGCTGGGTCATCCCGGCGTCCAGGTGGCACATGCCGCCGGTGTGCAGCTGGATGGACCGGACCCCGGCGTTGGCCATGGCGGCGGCGTCCACGTCGGAGTCGATGTCCGCCTCCATAACGCCCATGCGCAGCTGATCCTTCAGGCCCTCCACGGTCCGCAGCAGGGTGGTGGTCTTGCCGCTGCCCGGAGAGGACATCAGATTCAGCAGGAAGGTGCCCTGCTTTTTCAGCTGCTGCCGGACCCGGTCCGCCTCCCGGTCGTTGTCGGCGAAAACGCTTTCCTTCACCTGGATGATCTTATATTTGTCCATAGGTACGCCTCGTTTCTGTGGATTTTTCAGCAGTATACCATATTTGTCATGAATATGCAAACGACGCGACAAAAAATACCGGAATATGCCAAAAAATATTTGCGTTACCCACCGGACCGGGGGTATAATGAGGGGACAAGAAGGAGGCAGATAGCATGATCTCGACAAAAGGACGGTACTCCATCCGGATCCTTTTAGACCTGGCAGAGCACCGCAGCGGCGGCTACATCCCTATGAAGGAGGTGGCAGCGCGGCAGAATATCTCGCTGAAATACATCGAGAAGCTGATGCCTGCGCTGAAGACTGCCGGATTCATTGAGAGCGTCCACGGCATCGGCGGCGGCTACCGCCTGGCCCGGGAGCCGGAAACATGCACCCTGTGGGACATCCTGCAGTGCTCCGAGGGGAACCTGGCCCCGGTAAGCTGCCTGAAGGACGGGGTGGGTCTCTGCGCCCGGTCCGCCGAGTGCCGCACCCTCCCGGTGTGGGAGGAATACTACCGGATGACCCGGGACTATTTTTCCGGTGTCACTCTGGCGGACCTGATGGACGCCCCCCAGGGGGACAACTACGTCATTTGAATATACGCCGCCCGGACCGGAACTGCCCATCCCAGCCTGGGCGGCGTATATATATTTTCCGGGTTCGACGAAAAAAGCGGTTGCAAAACGGCAGGGAGTTTGGTATAATCAGCGGGTAACAGATGCGCAGGGTTAGTACATCGGTAGTACATCGGCTTCCCAAGCCGAGGAGGCGGGTTCGATTCCCGTACCCTGCTCCAAAAAGAAAGACACCCGTAGGGGTGTCTTTCTTTTTGGAGCAGCACTTTTGCTCTGCAAAAGTGGTCGCCTGCGGGCGGGCGATTTAACATGCAGGGGAAACCCGACTAAGGTTTCCCTTGCATACATTCCTTTCCTTGCGATATACAGGAGTGCGCACGGACAACAAAACCTGTGGGCAATCACAAAGCGAGGACTTTAAGAGAAATCTTGAAGTCCTCGCTTTGTTGTGTCCGGAATCCATTGCGGCATATGGACTTTCAGGCGTTACGCCCTCAAAAGAGCCTATTATCCATGCGGCGAACCGGCTTCTCAATGCGTTTGTTTACAAATAATTCAAAGCCTTCCACTTGACAAGGGCGGCGGGGGGTGGTAAACTGCGTTTAGCACTCAGGAAGTTGGAGTGCTAACGGAGAAACGATATGGAAATGACAGATCGAAAAAAGCAAATACTGAAGATCGTCGTGGAAGAATATGTGGCGGCGGCGGAGCCGGTGGGCTCCAAGGCCATTGCCCAGCGGATGCCCGGAAAGATCAGCTCTGCCACCATTCGCAATGAGCTGGCGGATCTGACGGAAATGGGCTATCTGGAGCAGCCGCACACCTCCGCCGGGCGGGTCCCCTCCGCCAAGGGCTATCGGCTGTACGTCAACGAGCTGATGGAGCATCGCGCCCTGAGCCGGGAGGAGGAGGATAAGCTCAACGCCTCTCTGGCGGAGAAGCTGGCAGGGACGGATCAGCTCATGGCCCGGGCAGGCCAGATGGTGTCCTCCTTTGTGGGTTATCCGGCCTATACCGTGGCGGATCACAAGACAGCCGCCACTGTGCGGCGGTTCGAGCTGATTCCGGTGGACGCCAACAGCTTCATTGCCGTGGTGATGCTGTCGGACAGCCAGGTGAAAAGCCAGCTGCTGCCGCTGCAATTGCCGGTGGCCGACGGCGGCCTGCCGGACATGAGCCACCTGCTGAACACCCATTTCACGGGGATCGGCCCGGAGGATATGAACGGACGGCTCATGAGCCTGTCCGAGCAGGTGCCCGGTCAGTGGTTCCTGCCGCTGAACCAAGTGGTGGAATACGCCGGGCGGCTATTGAAGGAAGCAAACAGCCAGGAGGTCTTTCCAAGCGGGGCCAAGGAATTTCTGCGGTTCCCGGAATACCGGGACGCGGACAAGGCCCACGACCTGATGACCTTTATGGTGGACAATAAAGAGCAGCTGCCGGCGCCCACGGAGGGCGGCCCGGTGCAGATCCTCATCGGCCCGGAAAATCTCAGCGAGGCCCTGCGGGACAGCAGCGTGGTGGTGGCCAGCTATGACATCGGAGACAATATGCGGGGCCTGGTGGGCGTGGTCGGACCCACCCGGATGGACTACGCCACCGTGGCGGCGCGCCTGAGCTACTTTGCAGAGAGCCTGGGCCGCATGTTCGGGAAGAACCAGCTGCCCCCCAAGGAGGACCAGGAAACATGAGCGAGAATGTGAATCAGGAAAACAAGCAGGAACAGGAAAACACGGACACCCCGGAGACCCAGCCCCAGCAGGAGCCGTCTCCGGAAACGGCGGAGGAGACCTTCACCGTTACCCGGGATCAGATGGAAAAAATGGAGCAGCTGGCCAAGATGGTGTCCGACGCCAGCGACAAATATCTGCGTTTGGCGGCGGAATACGACAACTACCGCAAACGCACCGCCAAGGAAAAGGAGAGCCTGTACGGCGACGCCAAGGCCGACACCGTGAAGCCCTTCCTGGAGGTGCTGGATAATCTGGAGCGGGGCCTTTCCCAGTTTGAAGAGGGCGACCCCCACCGCCAGGGTATGGAAATGATCTGCAGGCAGTTCATGACCGTGCTGGAAAAACTGGGGGTGCAGCAAATTGAAGCGCTGGGCCAGCCCTTTGACCCTGCCCGCCACAACGCCGTGATGCATGTGGAGGATGAGAGCGCCGGAGAAAACACCGTGGTGGAGGTATTCCAGCAGGGATATGCCATGGACGACAAGGTCCTGCGGTTCGCCATGGTGAAGGTAGCCAACTGAAAGGAGCTTGTGCTATGAACGGAAAGAGACTGTATAAGAGCCGCGACAACCGGATGATCTCCGGCGTGTGCGCGGGAATCGCGGAATATTTCGGCATTGACCCCACGCTGGTCCGTCTGGCCTGGGTGGTGTTCAGCCTGCTGGGCGGCAGCGGACTGCTGGCGTATATCATCGCCGCCATCATCGTGCCGGAGAATCCGGCGGACTGATGACGGAGATCATCCTGCTTTTTTGACAGACTAAAATTTTATTTCATATATTCAGGAGGCAATTATTATGTCTAAAGTTATCGGTATCGACCTTGGCACCACCAATTCCTGCGTAGCCGTCATGGAGGGCGGCGAGGCAGTTGTTATCCCCAACGCAGAGGGCAACCGCACCACCCCGTCCGTGGTGGCATTTTCCAAGACCGGCGAGCGCATGGTTGGCCAGGTGGCCAAGCGCCAGGCCATCACCAACCCCGACCGCACCATCTCCTCCATCAAGCGCGAGATGGGCTCCGATCACCGGGTGAGCATCGACGGGAAGGCCTACACGCCCCAGGAGATCAGCGCCATGATCCTGCAGAAGCTCAAGAGCGACGCCGAGGCCTATCTGGGCAGCCCCGTCACCGAGGCCGTTATCACCGTGCCCGCCTACTTTACCGATGCTCAGCGTCAGGCCACCAAGGACGCCGGCAAGATTGCGGGTCTGGATGTGAAGCGTATCATCAACGAGCCCACTGCCGCGGCCCTGGCCTATGGCGTGGACAAGGAGCAGGCCCAGAAGATCATGGTGTACGACCTGGGCGGCGGCACCTTCGATGTGTCCATTCTGGAGATCGACGACGGCGTGATCGAGGTTCTGGCCACCGCCGGCAACAACCGCCTGGGCGGCGATGATTTTGACCAGTGCATCATGAAGTATCTGGTCAGCGAGTTCAAGCGCACCGAGGGCATCGACCTGTCCGGCGACAAGGTGGCCATGCAGCGCCTGAAGGAGGCCGCCGAGAAGGCCAAGATCGAGCTGTCCGGCGTTACCACCAGCAACATCAACCTGCCCTATATCACCGCCGATGCCACCGGCCCCAAGCACCTGGACGTGACCCTGACCCGGGCCAAGTTCAACGAGCTCACCGGCCATCTGGTGGACGCCACCATGGGCCCCGTGCGTCAGGCCATGTCCGACGCCGGTCTGAAGCCCTCCGACCTGTCCAAGGTCCTGATGGTGGGCGGCTCCAGCCGTATCCCCGCCGTGGTGGAGGCCGTGAAGAACTTCACCGGCAGCGAGCCCTTCAAGGGCATCAACCCCGATGAGTGCGTGGCCATGGGCGCGGCCCTGCAGGCCGGCGTGCTGACCGGCGATGTAAAGGGTCTGCTGCTGCTGGACGTGACCCCGCTGTCTCTGGGCATCGAGACCATGGGCGGCGTGTGCACCCGCCTGATCGAGCGCAACACCACCATCCCTGTGAAGAAGAGCCAGATCTTCTCCACTGCCGCCGATAACCAGACCTCCGTGGAGGTCAACGTGCTCCAGGGTGAGCGCGAGATGGCTGCCGCCAATAAGAGCCTGGGACGCTTCCACCTGGACGGCATCGCTCCGGCCCGCCGCGGCGTGCCCCAGATCGAGGTGACCTTCGACATCGACGCCAACGGCATCGTCAACGTGTCCGCCAAGGACCTGGGCACCGGCACCGAGCAGCACATCACCATCACCTCCTCCTCCAACATGAGCAAGGACGACATTGAGAAGGCCGTGAAGGAGGCCGAGCAGTATGCTGCCGAGGACGCCAAGGTCAAGGAGAAGGTAGAGGTCCGCAACCAGGCCGACCAGATGGTCTATCAGTCCGAAAAGACCCTCAGCGAGGTGGGCGACAAGCTGCCTGAGAGCGAGAAGGCCCCCATCCAGGCCGGTATCGACAAGCTGAAGGAGACTCTGAAGGGCGAGGACACCGACGCCATCAAGGCCGCCACCGAGGAACTGACCCAGCTGTTCTACAAGATGAGCGAGAAGCTGTATCAGCAGCAGGCGCCCCAGGGTGATGCCGGTCAGGCCGGCGCCCAGGGCGGTCCCACCGGCGACCAGGGCGGCCAGTATTACGACGCCGACTACAAGGTCGTGGATGACGACGACAAGAATAAGTAAGTGAAAATATACCACCGGAAAGGGGCAGGGCTTCCTGTCCCTTCCTGTGGTGTTCCGGGATAAAAGACCCAGAGAAGGGAGCGGGCCTTTATGGCAGACAAACGCGATTATTATGAGGTCCTGGGCGTGGAAAAGGGCGCCAGCGAGGACGAGATCAAAAAAGCATACAAAAAGCTGGCCCGGAAGTATCACCCGGACATGAACCCCGGCGACAAGGCGGCCGAGGAGAAGTTCAAGGAGATCAACGAGGCCAACGAGGTGCTGTCCAACCCCGAAAAGCGCCAGAAATACGACCAGTTCGGCTTTGCCGGGGTGGACCCCAACTATGGCGCGGGCCAGGGCGGCGCATACGGCGCAGGGGGCTTCGACTTCGGCGACCTGGGCGATATTTTCGGCAGCTTCTTTGGCGGCGGCTTCGGCGGCGGCCAGCAGCGGCGCAACGGCCCCCGCCGGGGCGAGAGCATCCGGGCCAGCGTCTCCGTAGACTTCACGGAGGCGGCCTTCGGCTGCGAAAAATCCGTGACGGTGGACCGCAGCGAGCCCTGCCCCACCTGTAAGGGCAACGGCTGCGCCCACGGCACCACGCCGGAGGTGTGCCCCGATTGCCACGGCACCGGCACCGTAACCCAGGCCCAGCGGACGCCCTTCGGCGTCATGCAGAGCCAGGGACCCTGCCAGAAGTGCCGGGGCACCGGCAAGATCATCCACCAGCCCTGTCCCGATTGCCGGGGCAGCGGACGCATCCGCAAGCGCCGGACCATCCAGGTGACCATCCCCGCCGGTATCGACAACGGGCAGACCATCTCCCTGCGGGGCCAGGGCCATGCCGGGTCCAACGGCGGCCCCAGCGGCGACCTGCTGATCACCGTGATGGTGCGGCCCCACGAGATCTTCCGGCGGGAGGGAACGTCCGTGTTCTGCGAGGCACCCATCACCTTCACCCAGGCGGTGCTGGGCGCGGAGCTGGAGATCCCCACCATCGACGGGCGGGTGAAGTATACCATCCCCGAGGGCACCCAGACCGGCACTGTGTTCCGGCTGCGGGGCAAGGGCATCCCGGTGCTTAACGGCCGGGGCCGGGGCGACCAGTATGTCACCGTTACCATTGAGACGCCCCGGGACCTGAACCGGGAGCAGAAGGAAGCCCTGAAGAGGTTCAGCGAGACCCTGGGCGAGGGCAACTACGAAAAGCACCGCAGCTTTTTCGGAAAGAAGAAGTAAGCCATGTACCTTGCCGATTATCACGTACATTCCACCTGTTCCCCGGACGGACACCAGACCATGGCCCAGGCGGCGGAGGCCGCCGTCCGGCAGGGCCTTAATGAGCTGTGTATCACCGACCATGTGGACACCCTGTACTGGGATGATTTCCGTCCCCGGTGGGATTTTGACTGGGACGAGGCCCGGCGCCAGTTCCGGGAGGCCCAGGCCCTGTGGGGGGACCGGATCACCCTGCGGCTGGGGGCGGAGTTGGGCGACGCTCAGTACGGCTTTGATCGGGCCGTCCATATGATGGACGGTGCACCGGTGGATTTTGTCATCGGGTCCGTGCACCTGGGCGGAAAAAAGTTTGGCAACATGGACCTGTACTATATTGAAAAAGGTGACGAAGCGTATTATGATAGTGTCATCGACAGCTATCTGGACAGCGTTCTGGAGCTGGCCCGGTGGGGACAGTTTCAGGTGCTGGGTCATCTGACCCTGCCGCTGCGGTATATCAACGAGCACCACGGGGAGCATATGACGTTCCGCCGCCATATGGATCGGGTGGAGGAGGTCCTCCGCACTGTGATCCCCAAGGGGGTGGGCATCGAGTGCAATACCAACCGGGGAAACGAGCCCCTGCCGGGGCCGGAGATCCTGCGGCTGTACCGCCGCCTGGGGGGCGAGATCATCACCCTGGGCAGTGACGCCCACCGGCCCGGGGACGTGGGCTGCTTCATCCGGCAGCGCCAGGAGCTGCTGCGGGAATGCGGCTTCCGCTATTTTACCACATTTGAACAGGGCAAGCCGCGGTTTCAGGCCCTGTGAACCACCCGAGAGGAGCATAGCATCATGAAAATTGCCATTGGCTGCGATCACGGCGGCTATCTGCTGAAGCAGGACATTCTCATCTGGCTGGAGGAGCACGACATCGACTTTGAGGATGTGGGCTGCTTCTCCACCGAAAGCGTGGACTATCCCATTTATGGCGAAAAGGTGGCCCGGCTGGTGGCCTCTGGCGCATGCGAGAAGGGTATCGTCATCTGTACTACCGGCATTGGCATCTCCATTGCCGCCAACAAGGTCAAGGGTATCCGCTGCGCCCACTGCACCGATTCCCTGTCTGCCGAGATGACCCGCCGTCACAACGATGCCAACGTGCTGGCCCTGGGTGCGGGCATCACCGGCCCCAACCTGGCCAAGCGTATTGTGGAGGTGTTTCTGAACACCGAGTTTGAGGGCGGCCGCCATGCCCGCCGGGTGGGTCAGCTGGACAGCATCCAGCCCTGAAGCATTTGCATGAACGGAGGTGCGCGCCATGACCACAAAAGGATATCATCGCTACCGGGGGCGGAATACCCGGGGCAAGGTGGCGCTGGTCGTTGTGCTAGTGCTGATCCTGCTGGCGGCGGTGGCCTATCTGCTGACCCAGGAGTATGTGGTGTATGATGACGAGGGCAAGGCCCATCTGGAGCTGCCCTGGTCCCGGAAGGAGCCGGAGAAGCCCCAGCCGGACTCCACGCCTGTGCCGGATGATGTGGACATCACCCGGGAGGAGCCCCAGCGGCAGAAGGTGGAGGCCATCCACGCCTGGGAGCTGCCATACGGCTGCCTGGGCAGCGACCCCGGCTATCTGCTGACGGACCGGGAGGCTGTGGCCGTCAACGTGAAGATGTATGACGGGTCCGTGGCGTATCACACGGCGGTGGCCTTGCCGGAAGGCATTCTCACCGGCGGACTGTCCACCAGCCGGAACCTCCAGACCATACTGGACAGCAACTGCTATGCCGTGGCGCGGCTGGCGTGCTTCTGCGACAACGCCTTTGCCGACGCTCAGCAGGAGCAGGCGGCCCTGTGTGCTGCCGACGGGACCCTGTACCGGGACGGCTCCGGCCGCCGGTGGCTGGACCCCTCCAAGCCGGGGACCCTGCGGTATATCACGGACCTGGCCAAGGAGTGCGCCCAGATGGGCTTTGACGAGATTCTGCTGGATTGGTTCCTGTATCCCATCAGCGGCGATCAGTCGGCTCTGGAGCTGCCTGCCGACAAGACGGTGGTGCTGAAGGACTTTGCCCAGGCTTTGGAAAAGCAGCTGCCGGAGGGCACGGTGCTGTCCGTGGTGCTGCGGGAGACTCCGTCGGCGGACAACGGCGTCACGGCGGAGCTGCTGGCGTCCTGCTTCGACCGGGTGTATGTCATGCCCGATGCGGACGCATCGGCGCTGCCCACCGGCTATGACCGGGCCACGCGCGTGGTGACTATGGCCGGCTATGCGCCCGAGAGCGGCAGCTATCTGGTGACGCAGTGAGCGGATTGTCTCGAAGCGCGAAATAAGTTTCCGAAATCAATAAAAAATCCTCCGATAAGCTGCGGAAAATGTAGCTTTCGGAGGGTTTTCTTTTGCGCGGCGCTATGATACAATACTATCTTGTGAACAGATTCGTAAGGAGGGGAAAGCAGTCCCATGGAAAAAGAGAACAAATTGGGCACCATGCCCATTTCCAAGCTCATCATCAACATGTCCCTGCCCATCATCGCGTCTATGCTGGTGCAGGCCCTATACAACATTGTGGACAGCGTGTTCGTGTCCCGGGTGTGTGAGCAAGCGCTGACCGCCGTGTCCCTGGCGTTTCCGGCCCAGAACCTGATGATCGGCCTGGCCACCGGCACCGCCGTGGGCGTCAACGCCTTGATGGGCCGGGCTCTGGGGGCCAAGGACCAGCAGCGGGCCAACGCCGTGGCCATCAACGGCGTATTCCTGGCGGTGGTGGGCTTTGTCATCAGCGCCGTGCTGGCGCTGCTGTTTGCGGGGCCCTTCTTCCGGTCCCAGACCCAAATCGACTACATCATCGACAACGGCATTGACTATCTGCTGATCTGCTGCTGCGGCTCCCTGGGGCTGTTCGGCGAGATCATGTTTGAGCGGCTTTTACAGGGCACCGGCCGGTCCATCCTGTCCATGTATACCCAGGGACTGGGCGCTATCGTGAATATTGTGCTGGACCCCATCTTCATCTTTGTGTTCGACATGGGCGTTACCGGCGCGGCAGTGGCCACGGTCATCGGACAGTTCTGCGGCTGTATTCTGGCACTGATCTTCAACCTGAAGAAGAACAAGGAAATCCATTTGCAGTTCCGGGGCTTCCGGCCCAATTGGCGGCTGGTGGGGAATATCTATGCCATCGGCCTGCCCAGCGTCATCATGGTGGCCATCGGCTCGGTGATGACCTTCTGCATGAACAAGATCCTCATTGCCTATCACTCCGCCAAGGAGACGGCAGCCACGGCCTTCGGCATTTACTTCAAGCTCAACAGCTTCATCTTTATGCCGGTGTTCGGCCTGAACAACGGCGTGGTGCCCATCGTGGCGTATAACTACGGGGCCCAGAACCGGCTGCGGATGGTGGAAACCATCAAGCGCAGCACCATCTACGCCTCCTGCATCATGGTGCTGGGCGTGATCATCTTCTGGGCCATTCCCGGGCCTCTGCTGAAGATCTTCGATGCCACGGACACCATGCTACAGGTGGGCGTCCCTGCCCTGCGGATCATCTCCCTGAGCTTCTGCATGGCCGGAGCCTGCATCGCCCTGGGCAGCTCCTTCCAGGCCCTGGGCAAAGCGGTGTACTCCATGACCACCTCCATCATCCGGCAGCTGGTGTTTCTGGTGCCCATTGCCTATGTCCTGGCCCGCTACGGCCATTCCATCGGCAACGATGATCTGGTCTGGTGGAGCTATCCCCTGGCGGAGATCGCCTCCCTGCTGGTGACCCTGGTGTTCTTCCGGCGGCTGTACCGCACCCTCATCGCCCCGCTGCCCGCCAACGGCGGCGCGCCGGTCCACGACGACTCCGACGACGATCCCATAGGAGTATAACTGAAAATGCTCTGCCCCATGGGCAGAGCATTTTCAGTTATACAGCGGCGGTCTCGGCGGCGGGCTTCTTTTCCGGCTCCTCCTGGCAGAAGGGGTATTCCAGCATCTGCGGCAGACGCATATAACGGCGGAAATCGTTGCAGAAGGCGGCATATTCGTACCCGGTGCAGATACGCTCGTCCATGACCACGCCGATGGGCATCATCTTTCGGGTCAGGTCGCCGGATATATAGTTTGGCACGGGCTTGCCCATGCACACAAACACGCTGGTGGTGCCGAATTCATAACAATGGTGGTGGATATAGCTGGTCTTGATGGAGGCCAGATTCGTGATGAACATGCTGGTGTGGAAGGGGGACAGCTCGATGATCTTCCGGGGCAGCAGACCGTGTCGGTCCAGATGATAGGCCAGCCACACGACGAATTTCGGCAGACCCGGCACGGAGAACATGAACTTGGCGAACTTGTCGGTGCTGTTGGACTGGTGCTCCGCCCGATTGGCGGCAATTGCGTCGGCAATTTTCTGATTCACGGTAAACACTGTGTCGTTCTCGTCCAGATACACCTTCAGCGTGGTCTCGTTGACTACCCCGTTGGCCTGTTTTTTCAGGATCACGAAGGACACGCAGAAGTGGTTGCGGCGGTAAATGCGGCCGTTCATGACGAAGTAGTTCAGCTTGGGATTGCGCAGCACCGCCTTGTAATAGGCGGAGATGATGACGCTCATATGGTTCAGCCGCACCCCAGCCCGGCGGTGGGTGCGGATGAAGTCCTTGATGATCTCCTCGTCGATGTTCTCGGTGACGGAGTTCCAGGCGTCGTAGCGCTTGGGCATGATATAGGGAATGGCCGCCACCAGCGGCGGCAGGTCCTTTACGCGGGTTCCATCAGGGCGCATGGCAAAGCCCTCCTGTTTCGTTAGATAGGGGCATTATACGGCATATTAGCGGACAATGCAATGGATTATAAACAAAAAATAACGGCCGGGCAGGAGAAAGCCGGAGAAAGGGGCGATCGGGATAACGTTTATGAGACGGATTTTCCGCTTTTTTATACTCCAAGAACTTCACGCGCTTCATATGCTAATTAGTTGGGAAAATCGACCGTTTTCGGTGGACACCCCTGAAAAAAGGTGCTATACTATTCCTGAATACGACACAGTATTGTGTTTTTCGATTACATGCTTTGCAACGGGGTGATACGATGAAAACCATGCGTAGAGGGACGAGTATTTTGCTTTGCCTGGCGCTGTTGGTGGCGGCCATTCCGGTGATCCTGCCGGTGTTCACATCGGCCACCGCCGCCGATGACCAGGAGGAGCAGCTGCTGGGGACACTGAGCCAGCGCTTTGAGGCCAGCGGTCCGGGGGTCATTTCCTCCGGCTCCGGCGACGCCGGCGGCAAGTCCTACGGTGCGTATCAGTTCTCCAGCCGCAGCGACATTCCCCGGGCCTTTTTCCGGTGGTGCCAGTCCTCCTCGGATACATACTACCGATCCATCGGCAACCGGCTCTCTGCCGCCTATGACGCCGACGGGGGCTACGGCTCCAATTTCGACGCCACCTGGCGGGCCCTGGCCAACGAGGACAGCGACGGCTTCCTGCGGGTGCAGCGGAACTATGTCCGCCGCAGCTACTATGACCCCATCGTCCGGTCCATTGAGTCCGCTGTTCCCGGCTTTGACATGGATAACTACAGCATCGCACTGCGCAACGTGTTCTGGTCCCGTGCCGTGCAGCACGGAGTGGGCGGCTCCTCGGGCTTTTCCAGCAGCGATGGACGGGGCGGCGCCACCGGCGTCATTATGCGGGCCTTCGACGCTCTGGGCGGCTTTGCCAATCAGCCTGAGGCCCAGCTCATCGAGGCCATTTACAACGAAAGCGGCGCCGTGCGGGAGCCTCAGTCAGACTCCTACGGCGTTATGACCGGCCCCACCGCCGACAAGTACGGCGTCACCGGCAAGGTGCTGAAGTATTACGATGGCAACTCAGGCGACGTGCAGCTGGGCGTATACGCCCGCCTGCGGATCAACGAGCCCGCCAAGGCCCAGGTCATGCTGGCGGATTACGGCTTCAAGGATGCCACGGTGGGGGAGGGCGTGTATCAGCTGCGCTCCTCTGCCAACAGTAACCTGACCGCCACCCCTGGCTCCTCGGGCCTGACCCTGAACGCCGTGGGCAGCGGCAAAAACCAGCAGTTCCGCCTGGATTATCATGCCAGCGGGTACTATACCATCACCTGCCAGGAAAACGGCCTGCGGCTGACCGCCGGGAAAAACGGCGTTACTCTGGCCAAAGCCTCCACGGATAACGGTCAGCTGTGGAAGGCCGCCGTATACAACAGCGGCTTCTCCCTGCAAAACCGGGGCACGGGCAGCTATCTGTCCGTTTCCTCCAACGCCGCAGGCGGCCGCCTGATCCTGGCGGATACGGCCATGCAGTGGCAGCTGGCCCTGGCCGGGGCGGGCTGGACCCTGGACGGCGCGTCCTATCCCACGGTAAACTCCACCCTGACGGTGGGGCAGACGGGCTTTCCCTTCCGGGGCACCCTGCGCAACGCCTATGACATCCGCCGGGTGACGGTGTCCATCCGGAGATCCAACGGCTCCAATGCCATTTCCCCTGCCACAGCCACTCCCAACGCCAAGAGCTATGACCTGTCCCGCCTGGACGATGCCGTGGCCTTCTCCCGGCTGGGTGTGGGCGGCTATACCCTGGTCATCGCGGCGGAGAATACCGCCGGGGACAACTACCGCCTGGAGTCCAAGTTCTACGTTACCGACGGCTCCTATGTGGTGTCCTTCGACCCCTGCGGCGGCACCTGCTCCGAGAGCACCCGCCTGGTATCCGCCGGTCAGAAGTACGGCAATCTGCCCACGGCGGTGAAGGACGGCTGTGCCTTTGTGGGCTGGTTCACCCAGCCCGACGGCGGCCAGCAGATCACCGCCAACAGCACCACCGGCGCCAGCAACATTACCCTTTACGCCCACTATCAGGGGCAGTATACCTATCAGTTCGTGAACTACGACGGTTCCGTGTATGCCCAGGGGAAGCTCACCGCGGGACAGACCATTCCCCGTCCCGCCGGAACGCCTACCCGTCCCGCCGACAGCCAGTATACCTATACCTTCACCGGCTGGCAGGGCTACACCAACGGCATGACCATCTCCGGCAACGTGACCTTTGCCGCTCAGTATGCGGCCAAGGCCGTGGAGTCCGTCCCCAAGGAGATCACCACCGGGGCCTACCGCATCGCCGACAGCTATCTGCGGGCCATCCCCATGGGCACCACCGCCCGCCAGCTGCTGGCAAACCTGTCCCCCAGCGATTACATTACTCTGCCGGTTCAGGGCGACAGCCTGGTGGGCACCGGCATGACCGTCACCTATGCCAGGGACGGCCAAACCATCCAGACCCTGACCACCGTGGTCACCGGCGACCTCAGCGGCGACGGCCGGGTCACCATTACCGATATGGTCCGGCTCCAGGCTCACCTGCTGGGCAAGACACCCCTGACCGGCGCGGCCCTTCAGGCGGCGGACCTCAACGGCGACGGTCAGGTCACCATCACCGATATGGTCCGGCTTCAGGCGTACCTGCTGGGCCGGGGTACCATACAACCCAACTGAGTATGAGGGACCACGCCATGCGAAAGAATATCTCATCTGCCCTGGCGGGCTTTCTGGCAGCACTGCTGCTGTGGTGTCTGCTGCCGGTGACAGCGGAGGCCGCCGGGGCCAGCTTCTCCGGCTCCGGCAGCGTCCGGGCCGGCGACAGCGTCACCGTCACCTTTTCCGTCAGCGGCTCCAATATCCAGGGCATCACCGCTGTGCTGCACTACGACAGCAGTACCCTGACCCTCACCGGCACTCGCCAGCTCATCGGTGACAGCTGGTCCGTGGACATGAGCGGCGGCAACCTGCTGGCCTATGACCAGTCTCTTAACAACCCCATCAGCGGCAGCTCCGCCGTTCTGGCCGTCACGTTCCGGGTGAAGTCCGGCGTGGCTGCCGGAACCAAGGTCAGCGCCACCATCACCGATATCGTGACCAGCGACGGCAATAGTGACCAGAATCTCAACGATGCCGCCTGGTCGGCCAGCGTGGCCTCGCCCCCTTCCGGCAACGCCAATCTGTCCGGCCTTTCCTGCGGGAGTTACGCCCTGTCGCCGTCCTTTTCCGCCGGTACAACGGAATACAGCGTCACCGTGCCCTATGATGTGTCCCGCCTGCCTCTGGATTACAGTGCGGCGGACGGCGGCGCCAATGTATCCGTCAGCGGCAACCAGCTGTCCGTGGGCGTCAACACGGTGGTCCTCACCGTCACCGCCGCCAACGGCGCCACCCGCCGCTATACCATTTCCGTTACCCGCCAGCCAGACCCCACGGCGACCCTCAGCAGCGATGCGGATCTGGCGGATCTGACTCCCTCCGAGGGGAAGCTGACCCCGGCCTTTGCACCCAATATCACGGAATATGCCGTGTATGTCCCCTATGAGACCACCAAGCTCTCCCTTTCCGCCACCGCCAAGGACAGCAAGGCCCTGGGTGTTACCCAGCCGGATGCCGCCCTGAAGCAGGGCGACAATGTGCTGACCGTTACCTGCACCGCTGAAGACGGCACCACCCGGGACTATACGGTCCATGTGGTGCGGATGCCTGGTTTTGCCGGGACCCTGCCCCAGATCGGAGAACCGGAGCCGGAGGCCCCCGTGCCGGAGCCTGACGATCAGCAGCCCGGTCCCTTCCAATCCCTGTGGACGGCGCTGTGCGCACCGGTGGATCTGCCCCTGCTGACGGGGCGCTGGGTGCCGCTGTACGCCATCCTGGCTTTGCAGCTGGTGGTTTTGCTGGTGGCGCTGTTCTTTATCGGGCGGTCCGTTGGCATTTCCCGCAGCCGCCGCCGTATCCTGGATCGTCTGGCCCGGATGGAGCAGCCGGAGCCTCAGGAGCCCCAGCTGGAGCCTGAACACGAACCGACTGCCCAACCGGAGGAATCCGCACAGGAGCCTGCGCCTGCGGCGTCCGCCCAACCGGAAGCCCCGGAGCCGGAGATTCCGCCGGAGCCCTCGGAACTCCCGGAGGTCCCGGAGCCTGCTCAGCCGGAAGCCCCGGACCCGGCACCCGCCGAGTCGGAGCCTGCCCCTGTGGAGCCGGAGACCCCTGCCCCGGAGGCGGAGTCTGCCGCGCCGGAGGAACCGGAGGCCCCTGCCCCGGAGGCGGAGTCTGCCACACCGGAGGAGCCGGAAACCCCGGAATCCGAGGAAAAGACCCTGGACCGGGAGAGCCTGGACGCCCTCCTGGAGGAAATCCGCAATATGTAAAAAACGGGACGCCAAGGGGCAGCTGTCCATAAAACAGGTTTTGAAAAACAAATACTATGGCAGTTGCCGGACAAGGGTTGCTGACAAAAGGGGTATGTGCCATTAAGGCACATGCCCCTTTGATTTTGAAAAAGAAAAATAATACCGCAGCTTCCGGGAAATGGAAACTGCGGTATGGGGGTCACTTGTTGATTATTTCGCGGGCCGTTTCGCACCGCGCTTTTTCCTCCGGGGTTTTGGGGCCGTATTTTCTCTTGTCGAGGGATATGAAAAGGTCCAAAAACCCCTCGATAACAGTGGCAATGCCGAGGGAAACCACAAAGCAAAAGATTGCTTCAGATTGATCGATAAAAACAGAACCAAGTCTTTCGGTAAAACCATCAGAAGCGATTGTAATAAATGCGGCGACTGTCAAAATAATCCGTATCAGCCAATGAATGAAACGGTTCCGCACCTGTACTGTTAGGGTTACATCGTACATGGTGCCGTCGGCTCCACGCACCTGCGAGTAGAGGAGCTTTTCGCCCCAGACTACTCCCGCCGGGATTGAAAGGCTTAATGGAAATTTCTTGTCGTCACGTTGGACTGTTGTTGTTATAACGCCTGCTGCGGCCTCCTGCGGCGTTATAGTGGCAGTTGCACTTATATACTTTTTTTGATTCTGTGGACTTTTCGGCTGCTGGGTTTGCTTCTGCGTCTGCTTTGCCTGTTGGGCCGGTTCCGGCGGCTGCACGCGGACCGTCAGGATCAGGTCGCCGTTTTTGCCGCCGTTTTTGCCGGGGTAGCCCTGCTCCGCACAACGCAGCAAACCGCCGTCCTTCCAGTTGGCGGGGATGGTCACCTCCACGCGCTTGCCGCCAGAGTACCCTGCGGTGATCCGGCAGCCCTGCGCTGCCTGCTCCGGGGTGATGACGATCTCGCGGTTTATGTTTCCGCCGTCCACCCTGGGCGCCTGCTTCTGTTCCCACTCCCGCCGCAGGGCGCGGGTGCTTTTTGCGTTTCGGACCGTGAACGCCGTGGGGTAGCGCTCATAGTCGCAGCTGCCGTCGAACCCGCACTTGGGGCAGACGGTTACATCGCCATATTCCGTTTCACATACCGGGCATTTCCACATAATCGATTTTCCCTTTCAACGCTCCCGCTGTCTTTAGTTCAATTTTTTAGGGTCTCCAGCCGCTGCTTTGCATTGGCATGGCCTTGGTCGGCGGCTATGCGATACCAGGCGGCTGCCTGAGCTGTATCCTTGGGCACGCCGGTGCCGTTTTTATAGAGATGGCCCAGACTGTACTGGGCGTCGGCGTCACCCTGATTGGCTGCCCTGCGGTACCAGGCCGCCGCCTGAGCTGTATCCTTGGGCACGCCGGTGCCATTTTTATAGCATATGCCCAGATTGTACTGAGCGATGGTCTGGCCCTGTTCTGCCGCCTTACGGTACCAGCGTGCTGCCTGGGCCAGATCCTTGGGTACGCCTGCACCGGTTTCATAGCAATAGCCAAGATTGCATTGGGCGTCGGCGTAGCCCTGCTCGGCAGCCTTGCGGTACCAGACCACGGCCTGGGCCGCATCCTTGGGTACGCCTTTTCCATTTTTATAGCATACGCCCAGGTTATACTGAGCCGTGGCATAGCCCTGCTCGGCTGCTTTGCGGTACCAGTCCACGGCCTGGGCCGTGTCCTGGGGCACGCCTGCGCCGTCTCTATAGCACACGCCCAGGTTGTTCTGGGCACGGGCGAAGCCCTGTTCTGCTGCCTTGCGATACCACTTTATTGCCAGCCTCTCGTCCTTGAGTACGCCGATGCCGTTTTTATAGCAGTAGCCCAGGTTGCACTGGGCACGGGCGAAGCCCTGTTCTGCTGCCTTGCGGTACCATACCACTGCCTGTGCGGGGTCTTTTTCCACTCCGGTACCGGATTCGCAGCAGTAGCCCAGATTGCACTGCGCCCGGGCAAAGCCTTGGTCGGCGGCTTTGCGGTACCAGGCCGCGGCCTGGGCTGTGTCTTGGGGCACGCCTGTGCCATCGTCATAGCATATGCCCAGGTTGCACTGGGCACGGGCGAGGCCCTGTTCTGCTGCCTTACGGTACCAGACCACGGCCTGGGCGGTATCTTTGGGTACGCCGGCACCGCTTTCATAGCAAACGCCCAGGTTGTTTTGGGCATCAACATCCCCTTGCTGGGCGGCTTTGCGGTACCAGCTTGTCGCCTGGGCCGCATCCTTGGGTACGCCGGTGCCATTTTTATAGCATACGCCCAGGTTGTACTGGGCCGTGGCAAAGCCTTGTTCCGCTGCCTTGCGGTACCAGCTTGTCGCCTGGGCCGGATCCCTGGGCACGCCGGTGCCGGAATCATAGCAATAGCCCAGTTGATTCTGGGCCGGCGCGCAGCCCATCGCGGCAGCCCGCACCAGATATGCAGTCCTCTTTTCCTCGTCCTTCTCATCCAGATATGCCTTATACCACTGCTCCGCCGTTTTTTCGCTGACCGGCGGCTGCTCGGGGGCCTTCGGCTTGTTCGGGCTGCTGTTTTTTTCCAATGCTTCCAGCCGCTGCTTCGCGTCGGCGCTGCCCTGCTGGGCGGCCAGGGAATACCACTTCACCGCCTGAGCCGTGTCCTGGGGCACGCCGGTGCCGTTTTTATAGCACGCCCCCAAATTGCACTGAGCCGGTGCATAGCCCTGATCCGCCGCCCTGCGGAACCACGCTGCCGCCTGTGTATAGTCACGTTCAACGCCTTCGCCCTTGTAACAGCAATAGCCCAGTTGATTTTGGGCTGGCGGATGATCGCGGTTTGCTGCCATCTTAAACCAAATGGCTGCTGCCGCTGGGTTTTTCTCGGCCCCTCGTCCCGCCGCAAGACACTGGCCCAAACGAAGCTGCGCCCGTTGGCAATCCTGGCCTGCTGCCTTGCCATATAGTGTCACGGCCCGCTTTATATCCTTGGGTACGCCGCGGCCCTCCTCATAACAGCGGCCCAGCATGTATTGTGCCAGGGCGTACTGCTGGTCCGACGCTTTTTGGTACCACTGCGCCGCCTGGACATCATCCTGCTTGGCGCCGACGCCATAACGGTAGGCGTTGCCCAGCCACAGCTGGGCCTCTCGGCTGCCCTGGTCCGCCTTCCGGCGCAGATACATCTCCGCCCCGGCGGCAGAAGGCTCCTCCGTGCTCAGGAGCATCCATTCCATCAGCAGCTGATCCAGCCCCGGGCCCTGCTTCTGCTCCCATTCCCGCCGCAGGGCGCGGGTGCTTTTTGCGCCTGCCACGGCGAAGGCCGTGGGGTAGTGTTCATAATCGCAGCTGCCGTCGAACCCGCACTTGGGGCAGACGGTTACATCGCCGTATTCCGTTTCACATACCGGGCATTTCCACATGGATATTCCCCCTCCTTTGTCAGATACCGGCCTACTTTTTCAGGGTTTTCAACCACTTCTTCACATAGCTGCCGCCATGTTGGGCAGCCTTGTATAGCCATTCTGCGGCTTTTTCCTTGTCCTTTGGAACGCCCCGACCCTTTTCATAGCATTCGGACAGGCGGAGCTGCGCCTCAACGTCGTCCTGCTGGGCGGCCCACTGATACCAGGCCGCTGCCTGCCACATGTCCTGCTCTACGCCGTCGCCGCGTTCATAGCAGAGCCCCAGTGCGCATTGGGCTGCGGCCAGGCCCTGACGGGCCGCACGATCGAACCAATCCGCAGCCTGCTTGTGGTCCTGGTCCACACCGTCGCCGTTCCAGAAGCGTCTGCCCACCTCATACTGGGCCTGGGCGTCGCCCTGCTCCGCATGTTCCAGCAGCTGCTGCTCCAGCTGCCGCTCCCGGGCCTGACCGGAGAGCGCCTGGAGCATGTCCTGGGCCGGTTGGCTTCCCTGACGGGCCGCTAAGCGATACCAATGCAGGGCCTGACGATGGTTCTTCTCCGCACCGACGCCGTACTGATAGCTGGCGCCCAGCCACCATTGGGCCGCCGCATCGCCTGCCTCCGCCTTTTCCCGGAAGCACCGCTCCGCCGCAGTGGCGTCCTTTTTCTGGTGGCTCCCGATAAACCATTCCATCAGCAGCTGCTCCATTCCCGGGCCCTGCTTCTGCTCCCATTCCCGCCGCAGGGCGCGGGTGCTTTTTGCGCCTGCCACGGCGAAGGGCGTGGGATAGTGTTCATAATCACAGCTGCCGTCGAACCCGCAGGTGGGGCAGACGGTAGCTGCGTTGTTTTCTTGGTCACATACCGGGCATTTCCACATAAGCTATCTCCTTTATGAAAAGAGCGACCGTTTTGCCATCTTTCTCAGGGCTTCCACCGCACCCTTATGTCCCTGCTTAGCTGCTTTGCGATACCACTTTGCCGCCATGAGTTCGTTTATTGCTACTCCATATCCGTTGGCGTAACATTCACCTAACCTATACTGGGCTGCGGCATAGTCCTGCTTAGCTGCTTTGCGATACCATTCTGCTGCTTGAGCCAAATCCTTTACTACACCACGTCCTTTGGAGTAGCACTCGCCCAAGCTGAACTGAGCTCCCGCATTTCCTTGGCTTGCCTCTATACGGAACCTGTTCACCGCCTCAATCCAATAAACCGACAGGTCCTGTTCTTCTGCATAGCGCCTGTGCAGAGCTTCCTGGGCTTGGATATGCCCCTGTTTTGCGGCCTTGCGGTACCAATCTGATGCCTGTGCCAGGTCTTTGGGCACACCGATACCGCGCTCGTAGCACACGCCCAGGCTATACTGGGCTTCGGCATAGTCCTGCTTGGCCGCCTTACGGTACCATTCCGCTGCTTGCCCGCAATCCATCTGCACACCCAGCCCTTCCGCATAGCATTTACCTAACTCAAATTGAGCCTTGGGGTGGTTCTGATTTGCGGCTTCGAGATAGCATTTCGCTGCCGCCGCATTATCCCATGAAACACCTGCGCCGCAAGCGTGGCAAAGCCCCAGGCTGTACTGAGCCTCTGCATAGCCCATATCTGCTGCACGCGTCAGATATGCGGCAGCACTTTCCTGATCTTCCTCATTTAGATATTTTTCGTACCACTCTTTTGCTGTCAGGGCGTCGTTTTCCGAATTAGTCCCTTTCAGATATTCCTCATTTTTGCCTGATTTAATCTGGATGCTCTCTTGGTAATCCAGCTCCGCCAGCCGCTTTTGGGCCGGGATGCTGCCCTGCTCTGCGGCCTTACGGTACCAGTCCATGGCGAGGGACAAGTCTTTGGCCGCGCCCACACCGTATTCATAGCAGCCTGCCAACCACAGCTGCGCCTCCCGGTTGCCGGAATCCGCCAGCCGGCGGAAGTATGCCTCTGCGGACGTGGAATCGCCCGGCTGTTCCTGCGTTTTGACAAACCAGTTCCACAGCAGCTGATCCAGCCCCGGGCCCTGCTTCTGCTCCCATTCCCGCCGCAGGGCGCGGGTGCTTTTTGCGCCTGCCACGGCGAAGACCGTGGGATATTGTTCGTAGTCGCAGGTCCGGTCGTACCCGCATTGGGGGCAGACCGGGTCTGCGCCGTTTTTCTGGTCACATACCGGGCATTTCCACATGGTGGGTCCTCCTTAGTTGTTTTTGGCTTTTTCCCGCCATTCTTTGGCCAGGGACGGGTCCTTGGGCACGCCCAGGCCGTTTTCATAGCAGTCCGCCAGGGCAAGCTGGGCTTTTTCGTGGTCCCGGTCGGCGGCTTTGCGGTACCATTCGGCGGCCTGAACGGCGTCCTGTTTCACGCCGATGCCGTTTGCATAGCAGCGTCCCAGATCGTATTGTCCATAGCTGAAACCCTGGTCAGCGGATTTGCGGTACCACTGTGCGGCCTGGATGGGGTCTTTCGTCACGCCCCGCCCTTTCTCGTAGCATTCTCCCAAGGAATGCTGGGCCGAGAGATCGCCCTGGTCGGCGGCTTTGCGGTACCATTGGACGGCCTGCTTGGCGTCCTGTTTCACGCCCCCGCCTCCTGCATAGCAATATCCCAACCACCATTGTGCGTTGGCATGGCCCTGGTCGGCGGCTTTGCGGTACCATTGGACGGCCTTGGGTTTGTCTTCCTCCACGCCCCAGCCGAAGTAATAGCAGTCACCCAGTTCATACTGCGCTTCGGCATGGCCCTGTTCGGCGGCTTTGCGGTACCACTGTGCGGCCTGGACATTGTCCTCCGCCACACCCCATCCGCCACAATAGCAGTCCCCCAGCCAATACCAGGCTTCGGGGCCGTCCTGCCGGGCGAGTTTTTGGAACCACCGGGCGGCTTCCGCCGGGTTCTTTTTCACGCCATGGCCCTCAGAATAGCAGTACGCCAGGGATGCCAGGGCCTCCGCATAGCCCTGGTCGGCGGATTTGCGATACCACTGGGCGGCCTTGGCTTCATCTTTCTCCACGCCCTGGCCATTGGCATAGCAGTCTCCCAGCTTACACTGGGCCGGGGCATAGCCCATCTCGGCGGACTTTTTCAGGTAATCCATCCGCTTGGCTTGGTCGGACTCCTGTTGATACAGCTCAAACAGCTGCTGAGGGGTTTCCGTTTGCTTGGGGGGTTTCGGTGGCTCCGCCGCCCGGCGGTACCACTCCGAGGCCTTTACATAGTCTTTTTCCACGCCCCGGCCCTGGGCATAGCAGTCGCCCAGCTCGGCCTGGGCCGGAGTATAGCCCATCTGGGCGGATTTTTTCAGATACTCCATCCGCTTGGCTTGGTCGGGCTCCCGCTGATAGCGCGCAAACAGCTGGTCCGGCATCTGCGTTTCCAGCTCCTCCAGTCGGCGCCGGGCCGGGGCGAAACCCTGCGCCGCCGCCTGGCGGAACCAATCCAGGGCTTTCCGGGGGTCTGCGTCCACCCCTGCGCCGTCCTGGAAGCACAGGCCCAGCTGATACTGTGCCCGGGCGTAGCCCTGGCGGGCGGACCGGCTGAACCACTCCAGGGCCTGGGCTTCGTCTTGTTCCACACCCCGGCCCTGGGCGCAGGCGATGCCCAGCCACCACTGGGCCGCCGGGTCGCCGCCCTCTGCCAGGCGGCGGAAGCCCTGCCGGGCGGCGGTGCTTTCGGGGTCGGTGTACCATTCGGCCACCAGTTCCAGCAGGGCCGGGCCCTGCTTGGCCTGTCTCTTATACACATCTCCGAGCCCACGAGACTAGCGCTCATCTCG
>OWJC01000281.1_pt1 | contig 33448 bp, 30 predicted proteins | sample 1732731 | NCBI WGS metagenome assembly OWJC01 (sample SAMN05065747, study PRJEB22554) | human gut metagenome | biome: ENVO:2100002; feature: ENVO:00000062; material: ENVO:00002003 | host: Homo sapiens | place: USA
CGAGATGAGCGCTAGTCTCGTGGGCTCGGAGATGTGTATAAGAGACAGGGGTCGCGCAGCAGCGCGGCAATTCCGGCAGCGCAGCCTGCGTTATCCATGGGGACGATCATGCCGTCCGCCCCGTCCTCCAGCTGACTGCCGGAGGTAGCGTAGTCTGTGATGACCACAGGCTTGCCGAGAAGCTGCGCCTCGCGCACGGTGACGGCCTTGCCCTCGTAGCGGGAGGGCTGCACATACAGGTCGCAGGCCCGCATATAGGGATAGGGGTTGTCCTTCTTGCCGAGAATAATGACGCGCTCCTGCATCCCGGCTTCGGCGATCTTCTGCCGGATCAGCGGTTCCTCTCCGCCGTAACCAATGAGATACCATTTGACATCCAGACCGTTCTCCATCAGGCGGCGGCAGATATCCGGCACGTTGTCAAAGTTTTTTGCGTCACAGAAACGGCCAACAGAAAGAATCTTAACCGCGCCATCGGAGGGCATATCAGTCTGCGGCTGCTCTGCCTGCTTGGCGGTCAGTTCCCTCGGCAGAATATTTTCGACGGTCTGAATCTTGTCCGAAAGCTCCGGAAAGGCCGTCTGAAAGCTCCGGGAAGCCTGCTCCGACACGCCGCAAATCGCGTCATACCGGCTCCACATGGCAAGCTCTGCCGCCCGGTCAAACGACAGGGCGGCATAGTCCGTATGAATCCACGCGGCATATTTTTTCGCTTTGACCCGCTCCCGCGCGAAATAATGCGGCGTCAGAAAGCTGATGGCGAGGTCATAGGTCTTATCTGAAATCTGCGGCATAGCAGATAAAGTATACTTGTGACTGTAGGTCAGCGCGGTGACAGAGGGCTTGCCGCCGGGATGCCGCTTGTCGAAGCGCTTGGCCGCAAGCTTCCCTTTCAGACGTCCATGCAGTACCCCAAGTTGGCCGCTTTTGAGCAGCGATACCATGGGGACTGCCAGCGACGCGTACTGCGGAATTTCCGGCAGAAGATTCGCCTTCAGATTCAGGTAGGGCATCAATTCGCCGCTATGCCGCATCAGGAAAAGGTCCACGTCATAGCGGTCATAGTCGATGGAGTCCAGCAGCCCCAGCAGGCTGCGCTCCACCCCGCCAAGCTCCATGGCTTGGGAGAAGATAAGAATGGTGTGCGTTATTTTTTTAGGCATAATACAAATCAGACTACTCTTTCATCTGTTCCTTCCGCAAATACTCTTTTCCTTCCTCGGGGATCTCCATATAGTTACCATACCACAATTTAAGTAAGTACTCATACCCGCTGGGTACCGGAAAATCCATGTCTTCAAATTTGAGCATCTTAGTTTCTAAAAGCCACTCACTTCTTATAACTCGGGACGGATCTTCAAGTATCACCAACCGGCCAGTTGGATATTCACTTACCAAAAGCAAATAAATCCATTTTTCGATCCTTGCACTGCCAAATATTCCGCATAATACATCACCTAAAAAGACAACAAACCTTTTACTCTTGCTGTCTTTAAAATGTTCGTAAAGAATATTTTTCTCTGCTTTGCTGAGTTTCGCGATATGTAAAAAGCGCCCCAACGCTCCATTAATTTTAGTACATATATTTGAAGTTATACGAGCGTTATCGATTATGAATATATCTATGTGAATATCTCCAAATACGCAGTCCTTAGGCTTTACAACTCTCGACAATCCGGCATACTCTATAGAGCTATAACATATATCCCACACCTCCAACCAGTCTGGAAGTTCTTGAACAACGCTCTTAAATCGGTTAAATTGCGTTCTTTCCATCGCGATATCTATGTCATAATCCCACGGGATAAACTTCGAGTGGCGCACAGCACCCAGCAGAGTACCATACAGCAAATAGTACTCGATGCCGTATTTTGAGCACAGGTCATTCACGCTTTATAAAATCTTGTACTGTTCCAGTTGCAATTTTCGTAATTGCTTATGATCTTCAAGCATAGCTACACCTCTGAGTTTTATTCTACCGCAACAGTCCTACTTTTTTGTTTATAAATGCAGTCAGCGCCCATCCTGCCGGTGTACACAGCACCGTCAGCAGCTTGCGGGGGGATTCCTTGATATAGTGCCGGTTTCCGGCAATCTGGCTGCTGGAGCAGTAGTGGATGATAGTCTTAAGGAGATACTCCCATGTCAAGCCCGGGACCTCCATAATCGCACGCCGCAACTCGGCAAAGCTGCGGGGGCTGTTGATATATTGTTTCCAGATATTCGCCGTCATACCATCAGGCTGATACTCCACGAGGCAGAAGCATTGATTAACCGGATGAAAGCAATGCTCCTTCGACAGTTTGATAATCAGATAATGCGGATTAAAGTTCTTTTCTCCCTCAAACACCGGCATAGGAGCCACGGTGCGCAAGAGATCATTGCGTACAACGTATTTTTTGTCACCCATCCCCGGAATACAGAGCAGGGATGCCGCATTGATTAACTCGCCTTCCGGCAGAGGTTTGCCGATCAATTTTCCGGTCTGATCCAAATCCAAGCCAATCAGCCCAGCAGCCCCGCTATCTTTCACACTCTGCCACTCAGTGAGGATACGTTCTATCGCATCCTCTGGCATAGAATCATCAGAATCAATGCAGACGGACAGCTCTGTATCCATATTGGCAATAGCGGTGTTATATCCCGTGTGCAGGCCACCATTCTGCTTGTAAATGTAACGGATCGGATAGCCGTTCTCATGCGCCTGCCATCGAGCGACAAGCTCTTTTGTTCCGTCCGTCGAGCCATCGTCTATAATCAGCCATTCAAAGTCCTTGCAGGTTTGATGGCACAGACTCTCATAACACTTCGACAGAATATAGGCTCGGTTATAGGTTGGTGTGAAAACGGTGATCGACTTTTGCGTTGCCATAGCTGCACCTTCTGCTCACTTAATAAAGGCGATCTTGCCTTCTGTTGCGGCAAGGATCTCCTTTTTCTTGGTTTCATCCAGACCGTATCCCATCCGATACGCATCACCAAACGTATTTTCCGCACTCATCTGCGCCCGAAAGCGCTCGGCGTATGCATTCACATCGCAGATTCCTTTGGCCGGAACACCAGCCGCAACCGTTCGAGCAGGAATATCATGCGTAACAACGCTACCCGCTCCGATTACCGCATAATCTCCAATAGTAACCCCGGGCAGGATGGTTGTATTGGCTCCGATGAAAACATGGTTTCCAATATGCACCTGCCCGATTTTTGTATAGCCAAGTGTCTTCTTTGTACTGGCGTCGTGCGCCATGACAGTCACGCGGATGCTCATGGTCACATCATCACCGATGGTAATCAGGAAACAGTGCGATGGGTCAAGAAAGCAGCCCTGTTGGCGATTAAAGTCTTTGCCGACCCTCATCCCCCGCTTGATCAGCGTCTCTGTAGGAATTTCACGGTTCAGCAGCATGATCGCTTTTCGTAAAAAACTCATTTATATGCCTCCAAGTAGAACTCCTGTAGTTTGACAGCCTCTGTGGTGATGTCGAAGCCGTGGGCGGCAATTTCGGTTCTGCGGTCCGTGCGAGGAGTATTGCGCTTTTCGAGGATCGCATCAGCCCACGCCTCCGCCCCGGCCGATAGCGGCATAACGTCCACGAGGCCCTCTGTCAGAATGCACTCTGGCGGAACCTTGTCAGAGATGATGCAAGGCAGCCCCGCCGCCTGCGCTTCCACCATGGTAACGGGAAGCCCCTCATACAAGGACGGAAACGCAAACACATCCATGGCCTGCATCAGATCGGCAACATCACTGCGGACGCCCATGAAGCGAATATAATCCGCAATGCCAAGCTCCCGCGCCTTTGCCTGCATCTTCGGCATATCCTCGCCGCCGCCCACCAGCAGGAGCGTGGCGTTCGGCTCTTTTTTCAGCAGCACGGCAAAGATGGCAAGTAAGAATGGGTGGTTCTTTTGCGGATTAAACCGGCCAACATGACCAACGGCAAATTCTTCTGAAAGTCCCAGCTGTTTCCGCATTTTCATGCGCTTTGCCGGATCGCAGGTATAAACGGCCGCATCAATAGCGTTATCGACGATTTGATATGGTGCACCACCGAACATCCAGTCCCCCGCATCCTTACCGCACGCAAAAAGGTTCGTTGCGTATTGCGGAATCTCTCGTCTGTACCAAAGCTTAATTGGATACTTCAAGTTCCTATCCTGATTGGCATTGTGGCTGTGGGCAATACGCACTGGCACACCATGTTTTTTTGCTGCTTTCAGGATAACCGAACTGAGGCAATCCTGATGAACGTGAACAATTTTATATTCCGGGTGATTGTCAAAGAACCGATCCAGCACAGTAAGATATGACTTGCTCCACGGCACAAGGCGGGGCAAGCGATAGATTTTCCCGCCCAATGCCTCGATCTCGTCATCATAGGCGGCTCGTTCCTGCCGGTGCGTAAGGAAATCAAACTGCACCTTCTCGCGGTCCATATGCCGATAGTAGTTCATCAGCATAGTTTCCAGTCCGCCGCGATCCATGTGGGTAACAACTTGCAAAATACGAATAGGATCCACGCTTTACCCTCCCAACTGTGCAAGGTACTCCGACAGACTCAACCGTGCAAAGTCCTGATCAAACGGCTGGTTGATTGCATTCGCGTAATAGAAGTACGCAAGGAATCCCAACACCATCAGTGCAGTCAGCATTTTCCTATCTCTGCCGCCGATTTTCTTCAGCATCCAAGGGAGCGACAGCGACTGGGAAATCAAAAAATAGTTGGCCAGCCGTGCAAAATAGTTTGCCGTTCCATCTGCGAATTGATTTTTCAGCACGCTCGCGTCTTATAGTGTATTTTTTCTTTGGCGCTTTAAGTAAGATACTCTCAGCTTTTCCAATTAACCCACCGGAACCACTTGTATGCCCTCGACTGTACAGCAGGTTGATCGCACAGGCAATGTATTGAACGGTTTTCTCCAACTTGCCGGACGGAACCCGATCACCGGGAAAAATATCAACGAATATGCCTTTGTGGTAATGCTTTGTCCGTTCCGCCTCGTCCTGCAGGAAGGTCGTATGATCCTTCCTGATTTTCGTGAAGTTCTGCGTAAAATCCGAGTCAGTCCTTGTGTTTTGCAGGATATAACCTTTTGGCGCGGATTGGTTCCAGATGACAAGAAGCTTTTCATAGTCTTCTCTGGGCATCATCAGGTCGATATCATCGTCCCACGGGATAAATCCCTTATGCCTCACAGCACCGATCAAGGTGCCGTAGGCCAGAGAATACCGCAGGCCGTGCTCCGTGCAGACTTGGTGGATCACATCCAATATTTCTTGCTCTGTTGCCCAGATCTGCCGCTGGAGTTGATCTGATGTTTGTGTCATGCTCATATGTCCTTTCTCTCTCGCAGATAGCTGGACGCATCCTTGAAGAAGCTCGCTACAATAATGAGAATGATAATTCCAATGGGAAAGGCCGCAATGATTGATACGGATTGCAGGCTGTTCATGGAATTCTCCGAGAATATCAGTGCGATGGGCAGCAGGATGAACACCACTGCCCAGAAGGTACGGATACGTTTATCTGGCTCCTGCTCCGGCTTCAATCTCTTATACGAGTAGCTCGAAACGACCATCGTCAGCGCATCAAATGTGGTGGAATAGAATGCGACCATTGTGACCGCCAGCAAAATCAGGCCAAATTCCGTCAGCGGGAGCGTATCAAATATTTTCATAATTGCCTCGGAATAATCGCCGCCTGCCGCAATAAAGCCGGTAACGTCAAGGCCATGCTTGAGCTGCTGTGCAAGGCCGTAATTGCCAAGGATGATAAACGAGGTAAAGGTGCCCGCAAGGCCCCAGCCGTAACCGCCGAGGATCGTATTGCGAATAGTACGACCCTTGCTGATCACGCCGATAAAAAACGGTGTTGCAACACACCAGACCATCCAATAGGCCCAGTAATAAATCGTCCAGTTCTGCGGGAAGCTGGTTTCCCGCAGCGGATCCATCCATGTTGCCAGCCCGATGAAGTTCTGGGCAAGATTGCCGATTGCGGAAAAACCCGTTTCCAGAATATAGCGCGTCTCTCCGCCGCCAAACAGGACATAGGCCAGCAGTGCAAAGAAGCAATAGCTGCAAATGGCGGCGAGCTTCGCGATTCCTTTCATGCCGAACCAGACCGTAAAGGTGTAGACTGCCGCGATCATCAAAAGGATTGCTATCGTTAACCCGATGCTGTCCTGCAGGCCAAACACACGGCTGATCGCTCTGGAAAGCAGCGGCGTTGCGAGAGAAAACGTCGTCGCTGTGCCCGCAATCAGCGCAAAAATCGCAGTCAGGTCGATCACACGACCCCAAACTCCATCTACCCGGCTTCCCAGCAGGGGGCGGCAGGCTTCGGAGAACTTCTGCTTATCACGGCCGCGGATATGGATCATAAAGCCGAATGCAACCGCGAGCACGATATAAAAGCCCCACGCGATAGGTCCCCAGTGGAAAAGCGGGTAAGTGGACGCCCATTTCTGCATACCGCCCATCATTTCGACCTGCGGCTCATTGGCATACAGCGCCCATTCGCACAGCGAATAAAACAGAATGTCTGCGGCCATAGTGGATGTGAAAATCATAGTACCCCATTGAAAAGAGCGATACTGCGGCTTCTCACAGTCGCCAAGTTTGATTTTTCCGAATTTGGAAAAGGCTATGTAAAGCGTACAGCCTACGATGCCAACGCCGAGCAGTGCATAGTAGAGACCAAAGTCATCTCCCAGAAAACCTCGTACTACACTCAGGACGAGCTTGGAGCCTTCCGGAAAAATCATAAACAGCGCACATACCGTCAGCACGATTGCCAGCGGCACCAGCATAGATACCCAGTCAAGCTCTTTTTTCAGTGTGTTTTTCTTCATATCTCAATTAACCCTTCCTCTATATGATGAATCAGCCTCGCAAAGCTCTGTGAAGCTGTCAATTTCGCGCAGATCTTCCGCTGAAATGGGATAAACGCCGAACTGGTACTCATCAGGGTGGCAAAACATTGCAACATCATCCCAGTAAATGCTCCGATTTTCGTTTTGCACAAATTCCAGTTCCAAGTGCTTTCTGAGTCGCTGCCCATCTTCTGCTGTCCAGCGTGACACGCTGAAGAGCTGCCAGCCGTGATCGCCGCCTGTGTGGCTGCATTTTGTCACGATCCCATTTTTAACCGTCAACAGCCATTCGTTTGTAGCTCTGTCTGTCCAGGCGCAGCTATACCCGGAGCGGGTAAATTCCCGGTGAAGGATCGCCGGGTTGCGGATGATCTGATCGCCGTCCAAAATAATCGCGTTGTTCAGGTATTCACGCGCGACATAGAGGGACGCGATGTTATTGCACTCCGCGTACCATGGATTTTCTATCAGAGTAATGCCGTTGTACTTCTTCGCCCATTCATAGAATTGCTCTTTTAGGTATCCGACCACGACATAAATCTCGTGGATTTCATTCTCGTGAAGCGCCGCGATGATCGTATCGATCATGCACACGCCATTTACTGTGACCAACGGTTTGGGAGTCGTCAGGGTCACAGGGCGCAGCCGCTGGCCGATACCCGCAGCCATAATGATTGCACGTTCTACAATATGTTCAGACATAATCTCTGCCAAATACCTCTCTATATTCTCGGAAGAATATCTCACTGTATTCTCTTGCGTAGTCATATTGACGTTGTGTGTAAGCACCGAACTCTACACCACAATGATGTTTGAACTCGCACCAGTTGCTCCACACAAGGCCGCTGACAGCGATATAGCAGTGCACCTTCATGCGGGTCAACTTGTCGCAGCCGTTGATGAAGTACAGATCGATCAGTTTTTCAGCTTCCTCCCGATCAAACATTGCATAGATAATAAACATTGCAATGTCCAGATGCGGATCCTGCATCCCTGCATACTCCCAGTCGATGAGCTTGATTTGTTCAGCACCGTTCGTATCATGGACAAACAGGAAGTTATCTGGCACTGCGTCAATATGACAGAGGCAGACATCCTTCGGCTGCTCATCGATAAACTGCTTCAAACCGAGAACCGCCTGTTTCGTTTTACCGTAATCCGCATAAATGGAAGGTTCACCTTTCCAAAGGCTCTCGTAAAAATCCAAGCGTTCCCACAGATCAAAGCTGTGCGCAACGTGCAGCTTACTTGAATGGAACTCTCGCAGAGCCGCAATGCACTTTGTGACTTCCTCCCAGTTCCCGCTGTCACAAACATGTGCATCGGTCAGGTATGACGCGATTTTGATTCCTGTTACCGGATCAAAATAATGAACCGTTTCGCTTATTTTAAGCGGAGCAATCGCCCTATAGACGGCATACTCCTGCGCACGGTTGATCAGGCGGTCGGTTCCTTCACCGGGGATACGAATAATGTACCGATTTCCTTTCACAAAGAAGGCGTAAGAACGGTTGGTCATGCCTGTTTTCATCGTCTGAAGCTCTTCCACTTCAGATGCCCGGCAAAACCCGCATGATTCAATTAATTGGTGGATAGAAGAAGCGGACATACATTAACCTCCAAATAGGCTTGTAACAAACTGCCACAGTGTAATTGCCGAGTAGTTATTCCCAAAATCCTTAGAAACGCCAAATTCATACAGGAAATATCCAAAATACAATATTGCTGCACAAATCGTAACAGCTCGTGCGGAACGCTTGGTAAATAGCTTTTTTATCATCCACGGAAGAGAAATTGCCGTGGCGATCTCAAAATAGGCCGCCATACGCGCAAACAGGTTTGCAGCCTGAACCAAGCCGATCATCAAAATAAACGCGCTGACCATACTCATATTAACGAATAGATTCTCTACTCTTGTAGAATTTGAAAAAAGCCGCTTACGGAAGGCTAACGCAAGCATCGCAGGAACCCAGTAAACAACAACTCTCAGAACATTGATAGAGTTGTTATCGAACACCTCAATCTCTGCAACTAACGCACCCATCGACTGCGCATATTCCATAAATGCACCAAGAGTAGCGTCGTAAGTCGCCATTGCAAAGAGTGCTGCCAGGAAAAATACAATGGTCACCTTTCCCCACGGTTTTCCAAACAGCAATGGAACGATTGCAAACATAAATGCATGGGTGTGAAACAGCATTGCGACAAATACCAGCAGGTAGAAACGCACGTATTTTCTGTCAATGGCGTAAGGCAGCGCCAAAAGCAGGAAAAACATCGCAAAGCACTGTTTGAGTGCCGCAATGTACATGACATACGTGCCAATTGAAAAGAAAATCAAAAGGGAAAAAGCCGGGTTGACCGAGTATCTCTTAAAAAGCTTCACAACTGCAAAGCTGCTAAGAAATGCTGGAAAGAAGAAATAGATATGATAGTTGGTAGTAGCGTCACGTACTACATCACGATATAATTCAGAGAGGGGATTGCCCGTCCAATCCAGCAGTCCGCTTCTTGCAAAGTAATCTGCAACAGATTCAGACTCCATAAAATGAAGTCTATATGTCATCGTATCGTTATAGCCCGTTCGTAGAAACGAAAAGCACGTCATCCACACGATCACAGCGATCATGAAGATATCCGCTTTGCGCAGCATGAAGTGCCGACGTCCGGTCTGAGGCCCATCTAACTGCGCAGATGTCGGATAATAGACTTGGGACAAGTACATCAGAAAGACGCAGCCCCAATAAAGTAAAATCAGTTGCCGCATCCTCAGTTCCTCGCTGTCACAGGAAGCATAAGTCCCTCTATGGTCTGCGCCACCACAATGCGCTTGTCAAACTTCCGCTCGATAAGCGTGCGTCCGCAGCGGCCCATCTGCTCCTGCTCAACATGTGTTTTGCCAGCAAATTCACGGAAGAAATTCGTCAATGCTTCCGCATCCTGTGCGGGGCAGAGATAGCCGCTGACGCCATCCTCCACCGCCTCGCGGCAGCCGGGGATATTGCTGGTGATGAGGGCGCGGCCTGTGGCGGCACCCTCCAGCAAAACATTGGACATGCCCTCATGGTAGGAGGGCAGCACAACGCAGTCCGCCGCTTCATAGAACGGATGCACGTCCGTCTGGAAGCCGTGGAACTTGATGACGCTATCAGCGACTAACTGATCGACGGTTTCTTTGTAGGCATCCTCGTAAAAGCCCACCACATCAAATGCGACCTTTTCGCCAAGCTCCGCCTTGACAGTTTTCGCGGCGGCGAAAAACTCGTCCACGCCCTTTTCCTTCATGATCCGGCCCACAAACAGGAAGCTGCACACACCGTCATCCCGCATGGGGACATAGGGATACTCGTCCAGATTGATGCCAGCGCCGGGGAGCACTTTCATCTGCTGGGCGGAGATGATGGTTTTATGCAGGAAGAACTGGGCGTTCTCCTGGTTCTCAAAGAACACCGTTTTGGCCTTCCGCAAGGCGCTGCGGTACATCACAGACACCACACTCGATAGCACTGGTTTTTCAAACGCCGTTCCGAGTCCCTGCACATTGGTGACATAGGGAATGCCCTTGGCCTTGCAGGCGCTGCCCATGTAGATGTTGGGCTTGATGGAATAGGTGATGACCAAATCCGGCTGGATCTCGTCCAGCAACTTGCGGTAGGTTTTCAGCAGTTTCATGTCCTTGAAGGGATTGATGCTGCGGCGGTCGATCTCCGTGTCGATGCAGCGCAGGCCCATAGCCTGCAAGTCATCCTCGTGGCCCACAAAGGGCGTGCTGAGAATGACCTCATGCTCCTGCATCAGCGCCTCCACCAGTTCCTTGCGGAAGCGGTAGAACATATAGGAATGATTGGTTGCGATCAGAATTCTCATTTCTTGCTCTCCGTCTTATGCAGCTCTCCCGTGCCGCCCTCGACCACGCCGTCGCCACGCAGGGCGGAAATGGCCGTCCCAAAAAAGCAGCGGCAGTCAAAGGCAAAGCTCATACGCCGCACATACTCGCCGTCCAGTCGGGCCTTGTCTGCGATCTCCAACTCGTCCCGACCGCAGATTTGCGCCCAGCCGGAAAGGCCGGGCTTCACATCGTTGGCACCATACTTGCCCCGTTCAGCCAGCAGATCCTCCTGATTCCAAAGAGCAGGCCGGGGACCGATAACGCTCATGTCGCCCCGGAGAATATTCCAGAGCTGCGGAATCTCGTCAAGGGATGTCTTGCGCAGGAACTTCCCGACGCGCGTGATGTACTGCTCCGGATTTTCCAGCAGGTGCGTCGGCATATCGTGGGGCGTGGACATCTTCATGCTGCGGAATTTATAGAGCTGGAAATATTTTTTGTGGATGCCCACCCGCTTCTGAGAAAAGAACACCGGGCCGGGATCGTCCATCTCAATGGCAATCATGATGAGCAGGTACAGCCATGAGGCGAGGATCAACCCCGTCAGCGACAGCAATATATCAATCAATCGTTTCCAAAATCTCTTATACACGGCATTTCATTCCTGTCACCCCGCCGCAGCAACGTGCCAAGCAGGGGAATTTCAAAGCATCCAGCAAATCACAGTTTCCCACCCGAAAAACGTTGGGATTAAGCCATTTTTATTACTTAATTATACTACATATGGATAAAAAACGCAATGCCTAACATAAGTGAAAAAGTGTGCTGGTTTGTCAATGAATCAGCACACTTTTCCTCGTTCAGCAGATCATTTTCCGGTTGCACGTGCTCCATTCATGTGATACAATGTTATTCAATAAAGAGAGTTAAAAATTCTCCGCAAGTGGCAACGCGGTGAAGACAGTACGGCTTGTTCGGAATGAAGGGTATCAGATGAAAGAACCGGGGAACAACGCAAACCAGCTTTTCGACGATCAGAAGATCCGTGTGGCATGGGATGAGGAACGCGAGGAATGGTACTTCTCCATTGTGGATGTGGTCGGCGTTCTGACAGACAGCCCCGACCACAATACCGGGCGAAAATACTGGAACAATCTGAAACAGCGTCTGAAAGGAGAAGGCAGTGAACTGGTGACAAACTGTCACCAGTTGAAAATGCGGCACAGCTTCCGGAGAAGAAGGAGACCACAAATGGGAAATGAGTTCAAAAACAGCTACCGAGAAATCCTCGGTAACCGCCGTCGATGGGCAGCATACATCTCCGACTTCGACCGGGAGATGGCAAAATACTTAAAAGGCGGTGAGCCGACATGATCGAACGCTTTGACATTGCGGGCTATGCCCGCATTTCCGTGGATGATGAGCAGGAGCAGAAGAACATCTCGATAGAGAACCAGAAAGCCATCATCGAGGACTATGTGAAGACCCACTTCCCCGGAAGCACGCTGACGTTTTTTGAAGACCGCGACCGCTCCGGCTACACCTTTGAGCAGCGCGAGGGCTATCAGGAGATGCGTCGGGGGCTGATGAGCCACAAGTACGACATTCTCATCATCAAGGACTTTTCCCGCTTCTCCCGCCGCAACTCGCGCGGGCTTGTGGAGCTGGAAGACCTGCGCGATGCGGGCGTGCGCATCATCTCCATTGGCGACGGGGTGGACTTCCCCAATGACGACGACTGGCTGAAAATCCAGTTTCAGTTCCTTGTGAACGAAATGCCTGTCACGGACACTTCCCGCAAGGTGCGCAGCGTTGTGAAGCGGCGGCAGAACGACGGCGAGTGGATCTGCGCCGCGCCCTACGGCTATCTCGTCACCGAGGACAAGCAGTTTGAGATCATCCCCACGGAGGCCGAGACCGTCCGCAAGATTTTTGACCTCTACAGCAACGCCGGTTGGGGCTACAAGAAAATCGCCAACTATCTCACCGATCAGGGCGTTCCCACGCCGCGTATGTCCGAGCGGATGCGTAAGGAGGCGGCAGGCAAGAAGACCAAGCGGGAGGCCAAGAACGCGTGGGCCATCGCCACGGTGCAGGGCATTCTGGACAACGATTTCTATATCGGTACGCTGCGGCAGGGCAAGTACACCCGCGCCAAAATCAACGGCAAGGAGATCAAACGCAACGACGACGAGCACATCGTCATCGAGAACCACCATCAGGCCATCATCGACTACCGCACCTTTGCCATCACCCGCGCGCTGCGGGAAAAGCGCAGCCGCAGCAACTATCGCGGCGTGAAGATCAACGACAACGTGTACTCCGGCTTTTTGCAGTGCGGCGACTGCGGCAGTCCGCTGTTCGCCATGAGCCGCAGCGACTTAGCGCCCGCCTACACCTGCGGGATGTATCACCGGCGCGGCCTCAAGGGCTGCACCAGCCACCATATTCGCGTCGATCGGCTGGACGAGCTGCTGAAAGGCTATGTGCGCAAGCTGGCGGACAGCTCTGCCGCCATGCTGACGCAGCTCAATGAGGAACTGAAGCGCGAGACCGAGCAGGTGGCGGAAACGGAGCAGTCTGCGGACAATCTCGCCGAGGTGCTGGCCGATCTCACCGAGGAATTGAAGGTCACGAAGCGCCAGCGCATCCGGGAGATCATGAAAAAGCCGGAGCAGGAAGCCTCCATCGAGGCACTGTATGACGAGATGGAAGCAGACCTGCAAAAAAAGATCGACGGCATCCACCACCAGATCGACCTGCTGAGCGACAAGCGCAACACCATCATTCAGGTCAACCGCGTGGCAAAGACCGCCATCGACGTGTTCCGCGACATTCTGGAAAAGGACAAGCTGGAGCGGAACGATCTGGAGCTGCTGATCGACAAGATCCTCGTCTTTGAAGATCACTTGGAAATTAAGCTCAAAACCGACATCGACACCCTGCTGCGCTGTGGAACCCTCCCCGCGGAAACGGAGGACGCCGCAAATTTTCGTGAAGGCACGGAAAATATCGAATTACAATCTGTAGGGGCGGATGCCCACATCCGCCTGCGGGTCGATGAGGGCATCGACCCCTACGAAACAGAACTCGTCCAAAGCGCTAAAAACCGCGAGGACAAGGTTTTCCGTGTCCATGTTATCAGTAACGGCGACCCGTTGGAGATTTACACCACCCGGGAGGGGGAGGTCATTTTCAAGAAATACTCCCTGATCGGCGGGCTGGAGGATTTTGCAGCACAGTTCTGCGATGTGCTCAACCGCAGCAGCGGCTTTACCGCCGCCGTGACCGACCGGGACGCCATCATCGCCATCACCGGCTCCGGCAAGCGGGAGCTGCTGGGCAAGCCGCTGTCCGACGCCCTGGCTCAGGTCATGGAACAGCGCAGCATTTATCAGTATCAGGGTTCCGGGCGGCCGCTGCCCGTCTCCGACAGCAGCGACCGTTACACGGTGGCTGTGGCGGCGCCTATTCTCTGCGAGGGGGATGTGCTGGGCCTGGTGCTGTTTCTGTCGTCGGACGCGCAGATTCCCGGCGAGGGGGAGTACAAGCTGGCCCAAACCGTATCCGCCTTTTTGGGGCGGCATATGGAGACGTAAACAACAATGCCGGAGGCAGCCGCCTCCGGCATTGTTCTTCTTGGTTTTACTCGCCCAGCTGATCGCTGACCAGCTGCGTCAGGGATTCCACAGCCTCCTTGGCGTCGGGACCGTCGGCGATAAGGGTGATGGTGGTGCCCTTCACGATGCCCAGGGAAAGAACGCCCAGCAGACTCTTGGCATTCACCCGGCGCTCATCCTTTTCCACCCAGATGCCGCTCTTGAATTCATTGGCCTTCTGGATGAAGTAGGTGGCAGGACGGGCGTGCAGACCCACCTCATTGTTCACGGTAACTTCCTGTGTAAACATTCCATTGCACTCCTTTTATGAAGCATTTTCGAAAAATGCGGGGACATACTTCTCTCACACTATAATATTATACCGAATCGGTGAAAGAAAGCAATGTCCAAAGCTACAAATTCTTTAAGTAAGGTCTGAAAAAATGTTTGACCCTTTTGGCGGAATCCACAAACCGCAGTCGTTATTTCAGCTCAACGACTGTGACTCCGGCCTCACCTTCGCCATACCGGCCCAGTCGGAAGCTCTTGACGGCCTTGTTCCGCTTGAGCATTTCGTGAACGGCCTTGCGCAGAGCGCCGGTACCCTTGCCATGGATGATGGTCACGGTGCCCAGCTTGGCCATGACGGCGCTGTCGATATAGTTCTCCACCACGCTCTCGGCCTCCAGAGTCTCATAGCCCCGGATGTCCAGCTCCGAGGCGGCCCGGGATTGCAGATTCAGCTTGGCGCTGCCGCCGGAGGCCGGCGCGGCGGGCTTTTTCTTGGGCTGGCCCTCCGGCAGGCGCACCTGCTGGGCCTTGACGGTCATCTTCATCTTTCCGGCCTGCAAAAGCAGGGTGCCGTCGTTGTTGACGGCCAGCACCGATGCGGCCATCTTTACACCGGGCAGCTCCACCAGGTCCCCCACCTCAATGGGACGGCTGGGAGTATAGACAGGCTCCTGGGGCTGGTCGTGGATGTGCAGGGCGTCCTGGGCCTGGTTCAGGCTGTGCCGCACGGCGGCTTTGGCGTCGTTGAGCTCCTGGAAGCTGAGCTGCTTTTGCTGCTGGCGGCGCAGCTGGTCCAGCTGGGCGAAAATTTCGTCCGCCTGGGCCTGGGCCTGACGCACAATGCGCTTGGCCTCGGCCTCGCCCTTGGTGCGGGCGTTGTCCTTGGCTTTTTCCATTTGCTCCCGGAACGTCCGGGCCTTGCGGGCGTCCTCCTCCCGCTGACGCCACAGGCGGTCCGCCTCGGCCTGGGCCTTCTCCAGCCGCTGGCGCTTTTCCTCCAGCTGGGTCAGCACGTCCTCGAAGCGGACGGAATCGCTGTCCATCTGGGCCTGGGCCGCCTGGATGACGGATTCGTCCAGCCCCAGCCGCCGGGAGATGGCAAAGGCATTGGATTTGCCGGGAATGCCGATCAGCAGCCGATAGGTGGGCCGCAGCGTCTGCACGTCGAACTCGCAGCTGGCATTTTCCACCCCGGCGGTGGTCATGGCGAAGGTTTTCAGCTCGGCATAGTGGGTGGTGGCGGCAATCAGGGCTCCCTGGCTGCGGGCACTTTCAATGATGGCAATGGCCAGGGCTGCGCCCTCCACCGGGTCCGTACCGGCGCCCAGCTCATCGAACAGCAGCAGGCTCTTGTCGTCCACCTCCCGCAGGATCTGCACAATGTTGGACATATGGGCGGAGAAGGTGGACAGGCTCTGCTCAATGCTTTGCTCGTCGCCCACATCCGCCAGCACCCGGTGGAATACACGCACGGCGCTGCCGCTGTCGGCAGGGATATGCAGGCCGCACTGGGCCATCAGGCACAGCAGGCCGATGGTTTTCAGGGTAACGGTCTTGCCGCCGGTGTTGGGGCCGGTGATGACCAGGGTGTCGAACTGCTCACCCAGCTCCACGGTGATGGGCACTGCCTTGGCCTGGTCCAGCAGCGGGTGCCGGGCCCGGCGCAGGGTCACGCCGCCCCGGCGGCGGACCTCCGGACGGCTGGCGTTCAGCTGATAGCTCAGCTGTGCCCGGGCAAAGATCACGTCCAGGTGCACCAGAATGTCATAGTCCCACAGAATATTCTCCATGGACCCGGCGCAGGCGGCGGACAGCTGCCGCAGGATGCGGTCGATCTCCTTTTTCTCCCGGGCCTCCAGCTCCTTGAGCTCGTTGTTGGCCTGCACCACGCCCATGGGCTCCACAAACAGCGTGGCCCCGGAGGAGGAGACGTCGTGTACCAGGCCAGGCATGCTGCCCTTGCACTCGGCCTTTACCGGCACCACGAACCGCCCGTCCCGCTGGGTGATCAGGGCCTCCTGCAGGACCTTGGCATAGGACGGCGACGAGATGATGCGCTGCAGGATCTGCCGCCCCTTGGAGGCGGCCAGCCGCATTTTCCGCCGGATATCCGCCAGCTCGCTGCTGGCGGTGTCGGCAATGGTCTCCTCATCCAGAATGGCGGAGCGGATCTGCTCCTCTAAGTATTTATTGGTGTGCAGGGAAGTGAACAGGCGGTCCAGCACCGTCTCCTCCCCCTGGCGCTGGGCATCGTAGTCCGCCACCCGGCGGCTGGCGGTCAGCACCCCGGCGATGTCCAGCAGCTCCCGGGTGTTCAGCATACCGCCGTGATCGGCCCGGGTCAGGGCGGCGGACACATCCTTCACCCCGGAGAAAGACGGGCTGCCGTGGAGCCCCAGCCGCTCCTTGGCGGCGTCAGTCTCGTCCAGAAGCCGCAGCACCTCCTCCGCATCGGTGGAGGGGCTCAGCTTCAGGCATCGGTCCTTGGCCGCCTGGCTGACAGCCTTGGCCGCCAGCTTTTCCAGCACCGCCGGAAGCTCCAGGGTGCGGATGGATTTTTCAAATAATTCACTCATATTTTGTTTCCTCTTGCGGAAGAATGGATTTGTAGTAGTCCAGGGTACGGAAGCTGCGCTCCAGCTGGGCGGTGACATAGGCGTCCGATGCGTGGTCCAGGGCCCGCAGTCCCGGCTGGGGCAGGGCGAAGCTGTACAGCCGCTTTGCGTCGCCGTACAGGATGTATCGCAGGGCCGCCAGCCCCGCCGCCGTCAGCGGCAGGGACAGCCCCCCCTTTTCCCGGCATTTGCCGCAGTGAACCACCCCGTGGACCACGTCCAGCATAGGGTTCTCCGGCTCCGGCGCGCCGCACAGGGCGCAGGCATCGGCCATGGGCTCGTACCCGGCCAGGGCCATGAGCCGGAGCTGGAACGCGGGCTTTACCAGCTGGGGCGGCTTGCGCAGGGCGCTAAGGGCGTACAGGGCGTTTAACAGCAGCGGCAGCACGTCGCCGCCGCAGCCGTCGGCCACTGCCTCCGTCAGCTCGGCAAAATACGCCGCCAGGCTCAGAGCCGTCAGGTCCTGCCGCAGGCCGCCGAACAGCTCGATGGTGTTTGCCGCGTCCAGCATGGTCCACTGGCCCCTTTCATACAGGGTCATCTCGGAATACGCCAGCAGCTGGCAGGCTGCGGCCACGCGGCTGCCCTTGCGCCGGGCGCCCCGGGCGATGACCGCCAGCTTCCCCCGGTCCGGGGTCAGCACGGTGAGGATCTTGTCCGCGTCCCGGGTATCGGTCTCCCGCAGCACCAGGCCGCAGGTCACAAATCGTTCCGGCTGCATCCCGCCGCCTCCTTATACAGCAAATACGCCTCCGGCGCGCCGGTGGCCCAGAACAGGTCCCATCGCCCCTCCATACGTCTCACCTCCACCTATAGTGTGCCGCGGTTTTGCCGCGTCATAAGTGGAAGGTTCTGGCCGGAGTTACTGCTCGTCGTACCCTCTGGCACGGATGAAGTTCACATTATCGCGCCAGTTTTCCTTGACCTTTACCCAGGTCTCCATGTACACCTTGGCGCCCATGAACTTCTCGATGTCCCGGCGGGCCAGGGAGCTGATGCGCTTGAGCATAGCGCCGTGCTTGCCGATGATGATGCCCTTGTGGCTGGCCTTTTCGCAGTAGATGGTCACGTCCAGGTCGACGATGCCGGTGTCCTCCCGCTCGGTGAAGCGGGTGATCTCCACGGCGGTGCCGTGGGGGATCTCCTTTTCCAGGCACAGCAGCATTTTCTCCCGGACGATCTCGGCGCACACCTGGGCGTCGGGCTGGTCGGTGGTCATGCCGTCGGGGAACAGCTGGGGGCCTGCCGTGGCATAGATCTGCAGCTGGGCCATCAGGTCGTCCAAACCGTCGCCGGTGCGGGCGGAGATGGGGATAATGGCGTCAAACCCGGGATACACGGCACTGTAGGCGGCAATAACCTCCAGCAGGTCGTCCTTTTTCTCCACGGTGTCGATCTTGTTGATGCACAGCACACAGGGCAGGCCCTCCTCGGTGATGCGCTGGAGCAGGATCTTCTCCGGTTCCCCCACATGGGCGATGGGCTCCACCAGCAACAGCGCGGCCTCCACCTGCTGCAGGCTCTCCCGCACCACCTTCACCATGTAGTCCCCCAGCCGGGACCGGGGCTTGTGCAGGCCCGGGGTGTCCAGCAGCACAAACTGGGTATCCTCCCGGTTCACCACGCCGTAGATCCGGTTGCGGGTGGTCTGGGGCTTGTCGGACACGATGGCGATCTTCTCTCCCACCAGGGCGTTGGTGAGGCTGGACTTGCCCACATTGGGCCGCCCGCAGATGGTGATCATAGCGGTTTTTGTGATGTTGTTCATAGGTGATCCTCAACTTTCTTTTGAGCAATTTTATTGTGTCAGGGTAAACTGATAAGTGACAGAGTTCTGCCACCGTTCCTCGTTTGCCAGATCCTGCCCGATCACCTTGCCGCCCATGCGCTCATAGAAGCTGCGAGCGTTAAGATTCTCCGGGACACAGTGGCAGACAAAGGAGGCGGCATGGTGCGCTCTGCAATACGCTTTCACGAAATCGAACGCTTGCCGGCCGATCCCCTGTCTTTGGTATTCGGCGGAAATATACAGGGATTGCAGGGTGATTACATCGGCTTCGTTTATCGTCAGGTAGCCGATGTCCTGCCGGTCCTTTCGGACCAAGTACACAGAATACGCCGGATGATGGACCCTCAGCAGCTCCATTTCCCTGTGCCAGTCCCAGTCAAAGTTATCTATCATGCTGTCGGGGTAGATGCCTCGGTATGTGGTGCCCCAGATTCTTTGCCGCAGGGCGATAATGGACGGCACATCCTCTTCGGATACCTCAATAAACAGCTTTTCCTCGGCCATGCTATCACATCTCCTTCCCGGATTTTTGCTCAATTTCCACACTCCGGGGCCGGCACGCTCTCCGCTGCCCGATTGCGGACAGCAAACAGGAACACCGGGCGGAGCAGGCCCAGGGATAAAACGGTGAACACGGTCAGGACGTCCCCATATTTACCGGCGCGGCTTTTATAGATCCGGTGGGCGATCAGGGTGTCCAGGATAAAGACCGCCAACAGGGCCATCAGCAGGAGGATGAACCAAAGGGTATTCAGCTCCCGGCAGACGTAGAAATAGACGCAAAGGCAGACGGACAGAAGCGTCAGAAGGGCCGACACGGCGCCCATGACCCGCCGGTCTGCCAGCTTTCCCAGCAGATACTTGCTGTAAAAGGGAATCCAGGCAGGGAATGTATGTGCGTCGCCCGCTTTTATGCGCATGCAGGCGATGGAAAAGCCCTCCAGCACATAGCTGGCCATGATATACGCTGCCGCGGCGGCGAACACGGCGATGAAGAACAGAAAAATCGCCGATAATATGCCCGAAACAATCAGAACGCCGAATCCGGCCATATGCGATACCTCCTATTTTACCCCAGCCGGTCGCCGTTTTCCACAGGCTTGTCCGGAGTAATGAGTACCACGCCGCCCTGGGAGTAGGTGCCCAGCACCAGCACCTGGGAGAAGAAGTCGGCGATCTGACGGGGCGGGAAATTCACCACCGCCAGCACCTGCTTGCCCACCAGGTCCTCCGGGGCATACTGCTGGGTGATCTGCGCGCTGGAGCGCTTTTGCCCCAGCTCCGGGCCCAGGTCCACCAGCAGCTGATAGGCGGGCCTGCGGGCCTTTTCAAAGGGCCGGGCCTCCACAATGGTGCCTACCCGGATATCCAGCTTCATGAAATCGTCAAATGTGGCCTGTTCCATATGAGCGCCTCCTGTTATCAATCGCTGTCCAGCTTCAGAACCGCCATGAAGGCCTCGGTGGGGACCTGGACGGTGCCCAGGTTCCGCATCTTCTTCTTGCCCGGCCCCGCAAAAGGGGCTTTTGCGGGGGCCCCGATCTGACGCAAATGGCCGGAAATGAATTCCGTCCATTTCAAGGTTTTGCCGGGGGCAAAACGCTTGTACGCCGCACCTGCGGCGGGAGGGCAAGAAGAATCAATCGCTGTCCAGCTTGAGAACGGCCATGAAGGCTTCGGTGGGCACCTGGACCGTGCCCAGATTCCGCATCTTCTTCTTGCCCTCCTTCTGCTTTTCCAGCAGCTTCTTCTTCCGGGTGATGTCGCCGCCGTAGCACTTGGCCAGCACGTCCTTGCGCATGGCCTTCACTGTCTCCCGGGCGATGATCCGTCCGCCGATAGCCGCCTGGATGGGCACCTCAAACAGCTGGCGGGGAATGTTGTCCTTGAGCTTTTCACACAGGCGGCGGGCCCGGGGATAGGCCTTGTCCTTGTGGGCGATGAAGCTCAGGGCGTCCACGCCGTCGCCGTTTAACAGCAGGTCCACCTTCACCAGCTCGCTGGGCCGGTAGCCGGACAGCTCATAGTCCAGGGAGGCATAGCCCTTGGTGTTGGCCTTCAGCGTGTCGAAAAAGTCATAGATGATCTCGTTGAGGGGCATCTGATAGTGAAGCTCTACCAGATGGGTGTCCAGATACTGCATATCCTTGAACTCGCCCCGGCGGTCCTGGCACATGGGCATGATGTTGCCCACATACTCGTTGGGGCTGATAATGGACACCTTCACATACGGCTCCTCCGCGTGCTCGATAACCGTGGGGTCCGGATAATTGTGGGGGTTGTCCACCTTCACCATGGTGCCGTCGGATTTGTATACATGATAGATGACGCTGGGCAGGGTGGTCACCAGGTCCAGATTGAACTCCCGCTCCAGCCGCTCCTGGATAATCTCCATGTGGAGCATGCCCAAAAAGCCGCACCGGAAGCCGAAGCCCAGGGCCACGGAGCTCTCCGGCTCGAAGGTCAGGGAGGCGTCATTGAGCTGGAGCTTTTCCAGGGCGTCCCGCAGGTCGGGATATTTGCTGCCGTCCTCGGTGTAAATGCCGCAGTAGACCATGGACTGAGCGGGCCGGTAGCCGGGCAGAGGCTGGGCGGCGGGGTTCTCCGCGTCGGTGATGGTGTCGCCTACCTGGGTGTCCTTCACGTTCTTGATGGAGGCGGTGAAATAGCCCACCTCGCCGGCCTGGAGGGCGTCCGTGGGCTCGTTGCCCAGGGGCTTCAGATAGCCGCACTCCAGAATGGTATACTGGGCTCCGGTGGCCATCATGCGCACCGTCTGGCCCCGGCGGATGGTGCCCTGCTTGATGCGGAACAGCACCACCACGCCTACATAGGGGTCGTACTGGCTGTCGAAGATCAGCGCCTGAAGGGGGGCGTTGGGGTCGCCGTCGGGAGCGGGCACGTTGCGGACCACGTCCTCCAGCACCGCCTCCACGTTAAGTCCCAGCTTGGCGGAGATCTCCGGCGCGTCCATGGCGGGCAGGCCGATGATGTCCTCCACCTCCTGCTTGGCCTTCATGGGATCGGCGGCAGGCAGATCGATCTTGTTGAATACGGGCAGGATCTCCAGCTCGTGCTCCATGGCCAGATAGGTGTTGGCCAGGGTCTGGGCCTCCACCCCCTGAGTGGCGTCCACCACCAGCACAGCGCCCTCGCAGGCGGCCAGGGACCGGGAGACCTCATAGTTGAAGTCCACATGGCCCGGGGTATCGATCAGGTTCAGAGCATAAATCTCACCGTCCTGAGCCTTGTAAAAAAGATGGACGGCACGGGACTTGATGGTGATGCCCCGCTCCCGTTCCAGGTCCATATTGTCCAGGATCTGGTTTTCCATCTCCCGCTGAGGCACGGCGTCGCACAGCTCCAGCAGCCGGTCCGCCAGCGTGGACTTGCCGTGGTCGATGTGGGCGATAATGGAAAAGTTGCGGATATGGGATTGTTCAAACATTTGCGTTCCTCCTGTAGGTAAGTCCACGCTGACGCGCCAAGTGGCGCGTAACAAGCGTTTTGCGCAGCAAAACCTTGCCGCAGGCGGAATTCATTTCCGCCGAAGGACATTAAATGTGAAAAGGGCTCCCGGTTTGCCGTCAGGCAAACTGGGAATGGGACTTGCCGTGGTCAATATGGGCAATGATGGAAAAGTTGCGGATATGGGATTGTTCAAACATGTATGGTTTCCTCCTTGGGGAGATGTATCGGATGATCTTTGCTTATTATACCGGATATTCCGGCAAAATGCAATTCCTGTTGCCGCCGCCGGGAAAAAGTGTTACAATAAGGTCACCAACTTTTTGAGAGGAAAGGACGAATGCCATGAAGCTGAGTTTTTTCGGCGCTGACCAGTGTGTCACCGGCAGCTGCCATTGTCTGGAGGTAGGCGGCAAGCGCATCCTCATCGACTGCGGATTGCAGCAGGGCCGGGACGAGGTGGACAACCGCTCCCTGCCCTTTGCCCCGGGCAGCATCGACTATGCGCTTATCACCCACGCTCACATCGACCACTCCGGCCGGGTGCCTATGCTCATCAAAAACGGCTTTCAGGGCCGTATTCTCACCACCCGGCTCACCGCCCAGCTCATGAGCATCATGCTCCAGGACTCCGCCCACATTCAGGAGAGCGATGCCGAGTATAAAAACCGCAAGAACCGCCGGGCCGGCCGACCCGAGGAGGAGCCGCTGTATACCGTGGCCGACGCCCAGCGGGTGCCGGAATTCATCGACACCTGCGAGTATGGCCAGCCCGTTCACCTGTGCGATGGGGTGGACGCGGTGTTTATCGACGCAGGCCATCTGCTGGGCTCCGCCTCCATCCGCCTGACCCTCACCGAGGGAGGCCAGACGAAAACCATCGTGTTCTCCGGCGATATCGGCAACGTGGACCAGCCCATCATCCGGGACCCCCAGTTCTTCACCGGGGCGGACTATGTGGTCATGGAGAGCACCTACGGTGACCGCAACCACACCGAGGTGTGGAGCTATACCGGCCAGCTGGCCCAGATCATCGACGAGACTCTGGGCAAGGGCGGCAACGTGGTGATTCCCTCCTTTGCCGTGGGCCGCACCCAGGAGCTGCTGTATTTCATCCGGGAGATCAAGGATCAGGGCCTGGTGACCTCCGTGCCGAATTTCCCCGTGTATGTGGACAGTCCCCTGGCCAAAAGCGCCACCACCATTTTCTGCGGCGATCTGCGGGGCTATCTGGACGAGGACGCTCTGGAGCTGGTGAAGGACGGCACCCATATGTTCAATTTCCCGGGTCTGCATCTGACGGAGACCGTGGACGAGTCCAAATCTCTGAACGAGGACCATACCCCCAAGGTCATCATCTCCGCCTCCGGCATGTGCGACGCGGGCCGCATCCGCCACCATCTGAAGTATAACCTCTGGCGGGCGGACAGTGCCGTGGTGTTCGTGGGCTTCCAGTCTCCGGGCACCCTGGGCCGGACCCTGCTGGACGGGGTGACCTCCGTGAAGCTGTTCGGCGAGGACGTGGCGGTCCGGGCCAAGGTGGTGAATTTCCAGGGCCTCAGCTCCCACGCCGACCACGACCATCTGCTGGATTGGATCAGCCATTTCAAGGAGCCCCTGCCCCAGCATGTTTTCGTGGTCCACGGCGACCGGGAGGTGGCGCCGGTGTTTGCCCAGGCCGTGAGCCAGCTGGGCTTTACGGCCCATGCCCCCCAGTATACCGAGGAGTATGACCTGCTGACCTGCACCCAGCTGGCAGCGGGCTATCTGCCCCAGCGCAAGACCCGCACCTTCGACGGCGCGCCCCGGGTCACCGCGGCGTATCAGAAGCTGGTGCAGCTGGGCGATTCCCTGGTGGGCCTTATCCGCCGCAGCAAGGGCCGGGACAACAAGACCCTGGCCGCCTTTGCCGAGGCGCTGCGTAAGATCCTGGACAAGTTCGAATTCTAAGCGGACGGGATGTGATATTCCATCGCTTGCAGGGGCGGGACCCGTGTGCCCCGCCCCTGTGCTTTACCGGAAAGGAGGGCGCTTATGCCCGCATTGGAGAAAAACCGCATTTACCGCGCCCATATCGACGGCTATTCCAGCGAGGGCCTGGGCATTGCCCGGATAGACGGCCAGGTGGTGTTCGTCCACGGGGCCGTCCGGGGCGAGACCTGCGACGTTCTGGTGATGAAGGTGCTGAAAAACGCCGCCTTCGGCAAGATCGCCGCCCTGGCGGAGCCGTCTCCCGCCCGGCGGCAGCCGGACTGCCCGTATTATGGCCGCTGCGGCGGCTGCGATTTCCGGCATATGTCCTATGAGGAGGAGCTGTGGGCCAAGCGTGCCCGGGTCCAGGACGCCCTGACCCGCATCGGCGGCGCGGAGGTGACGGTGGAGGAAATTCTGGGTGCGGAGCAGCCCCTGCACTACCGCAACAAGAGCATCTATCCCATCTCCCCGGCGGGGGAGGTGGGCTTTTACCGGGCCCGCAGCCACCAGGTGGTGCATGTGGAGCACTGTCTCATCCAAAAGCCGGAGGCCGATGCCCTGGCTCAGGCGGTGCGGGACTATATCACCCGGTTTCAGGTGGAGCCGTATAACGAGGCCACTGGCCGGGGCCTGCTGCGGCACCTGTATGTCCGCACCAGCTGCCGGGGGGAGTCCCTGGCGTGCCTGCTGGTCAACGGCTCCCGCCTGCCCCATGAGCAGGAGCTGGTGGATATGCTCCGGGCCGCCGCGCCCGGAGTCTGCGGCGTGGTGCTGGGGGAGAATACCCGCCGGGGAAACGCCATCCTGGGGGACCGGTACCGGACCCTCTGGGGCCGGGATTATCTGACGGATACCCTCTGCGGCCTGGAGCTGCGGCTGTCGGTGCCGTCGTTTTACCAGGTGAACCACGACCAGGCCCAGCGTCTGTACGAAAAGGCCCTGGAGTACGCCGGACTCACCGGCCGGGAGCTGGCGGTGGACCTGTACTGCGGTGCGGGTACCATCACCCAGGTGCTGGCCCGCCGGGCCCGGCACGTCATCGGCGGCGAGATCGTGCCGGAGGCTATCCGGGACGCGGAGGACAGCGCCCGCCGTAACGGCGTGGAGAACGTGGAGTTCCTGTGCGGCGATGCCTCCCGGCTGGCGGCGGAGCTGCGGCAGCGGGGCCTGCGGCCCGACGTGATCTGCGTGGACCCGCCCCGGAAGGGCCTGGCGCCCGATGTGGTGGAGGCTGCCGCCTCTATGACACCCGGCCGCATTGTGTATGTATCCTGCGACCCGGCCACTCTGGCCCGGGATGTGGCCCGCTTTGCCCCCTTGGGCTATTGCCCCGTCCGCGCCTGCGCCGTGGACCTGTTCCCCGGCACGGCGAACGTGGAGACGGTGGTCCTCTTGTCACGGGAAACAAATCCACTGACGGTTGAGGTCAGAATGGAAGTGGAAACCGGCGAGGTCAAGGAGCATCCGACCTATAAACGCATTCAGGAGTATGTGCAGGAAAAGTACGGCTTCAAAGTCCATACGGCATATATTGCAGAGGTCAAGCGTATGGTCGGGCTGGATATGCACAAAGCACCGAATGCTGTTGAACAGAGAAAACATGAGTATCATCCCTGCCCGCCTGAAAAGGTCGAGGCAATCAAGGATGCGCTGCGGCACTTTGGCTTAACCTCAGAGTGAGTTTACGGCTAAAAACCCAGCATCACGTCAATGGCATGGTGCTGGGCTTATTTTTTGTCGTGCTTCGGGGCTTTTTTTGAGGATAAAACCGCCTGTGTGCCGTTTGCTTTTCTTTGCCATATTGACACGCTGCCCTCTGTTCGTCGTGGCAACTGTGCGTTTTCGGGATAGAAAATGGACACTTATCTTTGTATAGAGAGAAAGCCAGAGAGGAAAAAGAGGGTGAGCGCAGGCTGTGGGAACGGTGCGTAAACCGCTTGCGGTTTTCCACGGTTTCCATAGCCGTAGCGAGGGAGAAAAGGGAGAGGTGGCTTTCTCGCTCAGGCGGCTTGCCGCTGCTCTTTGGCTCTCCCTTTTCTCCCTGAAAATCAGGGATTATTCCGCATCATTGCTCGGCGTAACAGGACGAAAGTCCTCCTGAACGCCCTCATTGAGGTCAAAGCACATGGTTTTTGCATCGGCAACCCAGAACCCGCGCACCCTGTAACGCTTGCCGGGAATCCAGTCCTCGCCGGTGACAGCGCGAAGCGGGTCAAGCAGATTCTTGTTGGAGATCGTAACAACACCTTTCTGTTCGCCTCTCGGCTTGGAGAACTTGAATCCCTTCGGTTCGTTGCTCTTGCAGGAACGGATCGCAAATACCCTCGCTTTCGCATCCAGCAGACACAAAACGTAGGCGGGATAGCTCAAGTCCTCAAGCACTTTCTTAGTGAAAGTCACGCCGTTCTGATTCAGGAACATATCCGGGTAGGCGTTGATGTTGGAGTCGATGGTTTCAAAGTTCAAAGCGGAAAAATCGAAGTTCATAGTAAAAATCCTTTCATTTCATAGTGTTTTGCGCCTCATCCACGATTTTCATAAACTCCTGACGTTCCATAAAAGACCAGCGGGAATCCATAATCAGATAGCCCTTGAAAAGACCATCCTTTACGCGGTATGCGACGAAGTGATTGCTTAAACGGCGCAATGTAGTTCGTTTTGCTGTGCTGTGCCGCTCTGACAGTAGCTTTTGTACCTTGATCCAATCCTCTTTTTTGATAATCGCTGTGTGGTGATTTTCCTTGAAATACATATTCAAATCTGTATTTTTGACGGATTTATGGGTGCGAAAATCCTTGGTATAGGTTTTCTGCATCAAAGCATCACCGCAGTATTTCTCATTTCGGAGGATGCTGCGGACAGTACCGGCAGACCAGAGATCGTTCCCCATTGGAGATTTGATACCCTGTTCTGTCAGTGCGGCGGCGATTTCTGCCGGGGTTGCGCCCTCCAAGCAGCTTTCATAGATGTACTCAACAATTCTTGCCTCGGTCGGCTCAATGACAAGCCGCCCGAAATGATCACGATAGAAGCCAAGCGTATTCTGAACGGAGAACTTGTAGATGCCCTCCGCCATGCGCCAGCGGATACCAGCCTTAACTGCCTCGCTCTTTTGCTGGGACTCCATTTCAGCCAAGGCTGCCAGCAGCGAGATCAGCAGATTATTCCGCCCATCGCCGGTATAGGCGATTCCTTCTGTCTCAAACTCAACGGAAACGGGCGGGTTCAGCGCAGAAAGCGTTCGCAGATTGTCCAGAATATCCACGATATTTCTACCAAAACGGCTGATGCTTTTGGTGAGAATCAGGTCAATCTTCCCGTCAACTGCGTCGGCAATCATTTTCTGAAAGCCAAGACGTTTTTCAACGGTAGTTGCGCTGATGCCCTCGTCTTGATAAATCTCAACCAGCTCCCATTGCGGATTTGCCTCAATCCTCTTGGTAAAATGGTGGATCTGCATATCAAAGCTGCCGACCTGCTGTTCCTCCTGTGTGCTGACGCGGCAGTACGCCGCAACACGGAGTTTGGGCGGCTCCTCTGCAAGTTCCCGCCGTTTCTGCGGTGGGATAATAATAACGCCATTTCCACGCTGGTTATAAGAAATTTCGTCCTGCATCTGGCGGCGTTTTTGCTCTCTGCGCTCGGCTCTGCTTCCGGTCTGTCGCTTTACCTCTATCGCTTTGGGGTCAAGCGGTTTTGCCATATTCCGCCTCCTGCATCAGAATCCGTCTGCGTTTTCTGCTTTGCATCGGCACACCACCTCCTTTGACCGATTTCCAATTTCATTACTACCACGCTCCTTTTTGAAAATTATGACAATCCACATACGCGAGGTAAGCGGAACAGTCACCCAAAGAAAAAGGCAGCAGAATTGCTCCTGCTGCCTGAATCTGTATGAACTTGTAAGGAGATCAAAATGTTTCTCCGTCGTAATCACAGCGTCGAGACAGGGGCTTATTTCACACCATAGGTGATGAAAAATCAGGGGTAGATATTATCGACCTCCACGGCAGAATAAACCCCAATTACCACTCTAAAAACCGCCGCATAAATCAATGCTTGTGAAATCCGAAAAGTTATTTCCCGATTTGCATACTCATTACACGGAATCGCGCTCTACGGTACAGTGTTCCCAGTGTTCGGAACGGGAAAGGTTTTTGCGGATTGGCGCAATCCCGTTCGGTTCCGCAAAACCGCATAGGGGCTGATATGAACAGTGCGTCATTGCCGTCTGTCAGAATCGCCCAGAAACGGGATTCACAGCGCCGCGACAATCTCAACAAATTTGCTCATGCTGACTGCTCCTTTTGGCAGGTCTGCATCCTTTTCAAACACCATGAAATACCGATACTGGTTTCCTGCATGACCGCTCCACATTGCGCCGAGGTCGATTTTCTCCCGGCTGTCATCATTTTTCAGGTGTTCGCCCTTGGCTTCCGCAAAGATGACCTTGCCCTTTTCCGTCAAAATCAGAATATCAGGATAGTGATTGATATAGCCGTTGATACAGAAGCCCTGACGGGAAATGTTTCTGTGCCACCAGCGCACATTCGGCAAGGCGGTCAATTCCATAATCAGCTCTTGTTCCAGCTTATTCATATCGCCGTCCTCTGCCTGATACAGCGATTTCGCATAGATGTCCGTATGCGCAGCGGGATGAATTGCGTCTGGCAGGCGATAATACGGCAAGCATACAATGCGTTCGGTGGAGAGCCAGTCGGAGAAGTTCTCCCGGCAATGCTGCTCCAACAGGGCTTGCACCTTGTCCTTGATTTTCTTTGCATAGCCAAGCGGCGCTTTCTCCATTGCTGCAAGCTGGTCCTTGCTCATGTTGCCGACAATGCGCTCTATGTAGGCTTTCAGTTCGGCAGCGTCCACGCCATTCAGCTTGTTAAGCTGACGGAGCATCATTTCCTTGCACTGGCGTACCCGGCTTTCCGGGGGCAGACTGTTGAAGTATTCCTTGAAATATTGCTGCTCCGGGCTGGACATTTTGAACACACGGGGCAAGCCGTTTTCCTTGTTCTCAATATCCACCTTAACGATTCCATCGTCCGCTGCGGCAAAATCAATGTCGCAGTCCTTGTTTTTCAGCGTGAAGCCCTCGGAAAGCTGCGCTTCATCCAGCAGCACATGAGAACCATCCGTAAACAGCGTATCCGGAATAGCTGCAAAGAACTGCGGGATGACAAGGCGCTCAATATCTTCCCGGAACTCCGGCTTGACAGCGAATGTAGGCATCTGTTCCCGCACCTCCCACGGCGTTTTTTGCAGATAGGGGTCATTGCCCGACTGCTGGATTGCGGCATTGTAGGCTTGTCCCGCGCTTTCCGCTTCGGATAGCATACTGTCGGCTTTCGGGGTGGTTTCAGGTGATTTCTCCGCTTCTCTGCGCCGCTGGTATTCTTCATTGACTAACTTCCAATCCACACCGGAAACGTCCTCTTCGGGCGATTCCAAAGGGGTTTCCATTTTGGAACACCCATTGTCAATCATGATTTGCACCGGGTCAGGGGCTTTCGGCGTAGGCGGCTCGGAAACGCGATAATCCTTATCGCTGAAACCTGCGTCATTCAAGCCCTGAATGATGCCTTTTACGGTTTCGTTGAAATCATTGGAAGATGTCAGCACATAGGACATATTCAGGGATGACTGCCTGTGCTGGGTGGTGTGGGGCAGACGCAGGATACGTCCCAAAATCTGCTCCACCTGAACCTGACTCGTCTTGTTGGCAATAGACGCAAGAATATAGGCAAAGGGGCAGTCCCATCCCTCGCTCAATGCGTTGACCGTGATAATATAGCGAATCGGGCAGTCTGCGGACATGAGTTCGGTGTTTTTCAGCTCGTTCACGTCCGCTGTGCGGATGGCGATTTGCTCTGCGGGGATGTCATAGCCAATCAGCTTTTCGCGGATTTTCTCAAAGGTAGTGGCTTCTTCCTTGCCTTTCGGCTCTGCCTGAAACAGCACAATGGGGCGAATATACTTCTTGCTCACGGCATATTCGGCTGCGGCGAGTTCTTCCAGCTTGTTTCTCAGGTCGATTGCGTCCAGAATGACCTCTGCCTGACTGTCGCGGTTGTAGACGATGACGGGCAGCTTTACCATGTGTTCGGTCTTTAGCTGCACCGCGTCCACATAGGAGATAATATTGCTGTCCTTGCGCGGCGTGGCGGTCAGGTCCAGCACAAAGCACGGATTGAAATTTGCCAGCATTTCCCGGCTCAAATCCGAACGGGCGTGGTGGCTCTCGTCCACGATGACAAGAGGGTTAAGCTGATTGATGATCTGGAACAGGGCGGTTTCGTCCGCGCCCTCAATGGGGCTGTCAGGTTTTCCCAGCACTTTGGGGAACTCCGCAAGATTGCTGTTTTCCTGAAACGCCTTGCGCCCGTCCTTTCTGCTGGTGCGGAACGAATCGTAGGACAGCACCATAATAGAAAGCTGCTCCGTTACGGCAGTGGGGTTGAAGTTCTGACCGTTCAAAAGCTCCTGCTTGGTGTAGACCTCCACGCGCCCACCGAAATCCACGTCGATTTTCTGACGGTAGGGGTGGGACGTATCTTTCAGGGCTTTCACCGTCTGCGTCAGGATGGCTTCTGACGGGACAAGCCAGACAACCGCTTTCGTCTTGGTGACGGGGAGCGCGTCAAACACCGGGCGAATGGCGTTGCAGGCGATAAAGGTCTTACCGCCGCCCGTCGGCACCTTGATGCACAGGTTCGGAACCCCGGCTATAACGTTTCGGTATAGCCCTAACGCCGGGGCGCTCTTTTCCCGCCAGAACTGCTCAAACGCTGTCATATAGTTCTGCGTTTCGTTCATCAGTTCCAGATAATGCGTCAAATCCGCTATGACCGCTTTCTGATACCCTTTCATTTCCATACATCGTCACCCCCTTACAGTCTGCTGATGTCCCGTGGGATTTTCTTGAATACAATGCCCATCTGTGCCAGCTTGTCCTCGCTGATGGAGCAGCGGTCGGCATAGATCACCGTTCCGTCGGCTTTTTCCGTAATGGTGGAGAGGAACGCATAATCCAGCACCGTCACACGCTGCGGCTCGTAGTAGAAATAGTAGCCGGTGTCGTTGTGCTGACCGAGGTAATACGGATTGCCGCCGCTGGGCGGGGCGTAGGGCTGCTTGGTTTCCATGAACCAGATGTATTCCCGGATTTTCTCCGGGGCAACGGCTTCATTCAGGCAATCGCCCACAAGCAGCGGCTTGCCCAAATCGTAGAAGCTGAAATTGCCGCCCGTGCCCTCCACGGCGTTCTTGCCCTCGCCATAGCCACGGATCACGCGCTTGACGCGCTCGGCGGTGATGCTGTCGGCGTAGTCCATCATCTCAATTAAGATGAAGTGACGATTACCGTTGTCCGCTTTGTTGGCGTTCAAAACTGCATGTGCGGTTGTCCCAGAGCCAGCGAAGGAATCAAGCATAAGGGTTTCGCTCGTTCCAGCTACTTTCAAAACAAAATCGAGTAGGCGGGTGGGCTTAGGCGTATCAAACGGAGAACGTCCACCGAACAAGCTGATAAGCTCTTTTTTTGCTTCGTCGGTATGCCCCGTTTCTTCGTACATCCAGAGGTTGGTTGGAAGTCTGCCGCCTACATTTTCAAGGTACGTTTTACGCGCAATACCGCCATACCCGCCCTTGGTGAAATAGAAACCGGGCCATCTGCCACGGTTATATACTTTTTGGGCTTTTGCCGCTGATACCTCCAACGGCTCTTCCAGTACGATAGCAAGTACATCTTTTCTTACCGCTGATTCATCTATGCCACAAACTCTTGCCCGCTCTTTTTCATCATGTAAGTTTTCAAGGCGGTAATTGCACCAACCTTGCATATATTCCAGCATTGAGGATTGCTGATAACGCCAGCACCGCCCATTTGACGGATAAAGCATTTCTCCTGTGAATGGGTGCTGAATCGCATAAACCATTCCTTGATGGGTAGCTGCGCCCGGAGCAAAAGCGTCACTACTTTTCCACGGTGCAACATCGTTGTCTGGATTTTTGTAACGGGAATCCATTGCTTCTGTGCGGGGGAGTTTATTCGGTTGCCAGCCTGGATTTTTACTGAACACAACAAGATGCTCAACCTCGCTTACAATTCCCTTGGAATCATTGCGTGGCGAATAGGTTCTCTGCCATGAAACATTTGCAACAAAGTTGCTTGCTCCAAAAATCTCATTACAAATTAGAATGAGATTAGAGCATTCAGTATCATCAATGCTGATGAAAATAACACCATCGTCCGCCAGCAGCTTTTGCAGCAGCTTCAAGCGAGGGTACATCATGCATAGCCACTTGTCGTGGCGGGTCAAATCCTCTCCCTCTTTGCCGACAACCTCGCCCAGCCATTTTTTGATTTTGGGGTCATTGACATTATCGTTGTAGACCCATCCCTCGTTTCCTGTGTTGTAGGGCGGGTCGATGTAGATACACTTTATCCGCCCTTCATACCGTGGCAGCAGGGCTTTCAGGGCTTCCAGATTATCGCCCCGGATGATCATGTTTTCGCTGCCATTGTCCTCGTTATGCTGCCCGTTTTCGTCAAAGCTGTACTTGCGCTCCAACACCCGGAACGGAGCTTCCTGATGATGATTGATAACCTTACTCTTTCCAATCCATTCAAGTGTTGGCATGGCTGATTTCCTCCATAATCGTGTTATCCTCATTTCAAATGAGGGTTTTTCTGCTCTGACCCTCATCAGTAATGAGGGTCACTTCTGGCTATGTCCATATAGCGGTTATTGTGGTGAAAGACCTATCCTGTCTCGGAAGGACTAATTTTTTGTCCAATGCTGTCATCGTTTGTCGAATCGACGATTTAGGTAGATTCGTGACAAGGGGTCAGTGCGCCCATTCGCACCCGCGAGGTGGAATAGACCCCATTATTTCGAGTTAGAGTCGCTGATATGATGCGGCTCATTTTTCGTTTTCGGCGGGCTTCTTGATATACTTGCCGTTCTTGATTCTCGCGTCCGCTGGCTTCTCTGCG
>OWJC01000306.1_pt1 | contig 30975 bp, 41 predicted proteins | sample 1732731 | NCBI WGS metagenome assembly OWJC01 (sample SAMN05065747, study PRJEB22554) | human gut metagenome | biome: ENVO:2100002; feature: ENVO:00000062; material: ENVO:00002003 | host: Homo sapiens | place: USA
TCTACACAAGGCTATTCGTCGGCAGCGTCAGATGTGTATAAGAGACAGCTTATCCACGATCAGAGGCTGGTGACCATGTTCCTGTGCCCGGAGTGTCCCGGCAACATCTTCGCTGCAGGCCATGACGCTGCCGCCCTGGTCATTAAGGCACAGGATGGAGGGAACCATGTTGGAGCCACTCTCCGAAGCTTTCAATGTGGGGGAACATTCTGTCTGAAAACCAATCCCACCAGCCGCCGAGCCTTGTCCAGCAGAAAAACCGGCTGTAAAAATGGTGGGATACCCCTGTCCGGGCATACCGCCGCCTCCACTCAGCGAGGTGTGACGCTCCTCAGAGAGAAAGCAGTCACCGTTGCCTTTGGCCGTGATTCCGGCCACGAAGGTCTGCTGCTTCATCCCAGGCTGGGCAGCCAACGCTGCGGCCACATCATGCAGATCCCGCACCTCGTCCCGCTGGTTGGCAGCAAAGGCGGTGATCACGCCGTTCCGTCCGGTGGACATTCCGCAGTTGACGCCGAGGGTGGCCGCCTTTTCTCCCGTCAGATCTCCGTTGTATCCGTCAAACCCGATGGGGCCGGCCCTGCCTGGAGAAGCAGGGCTTCCCGGAGCTGAGGCGGGAGTTCCTTGCCCCGGACCTCCGCCCGACGCAGGATACCCAGGCAGGCGGTCCTGCTCAAATAATATTTGGATGGCACTTCGTCCTGCAAAATCTGCGACAAGGAAGATTCTCTTTCTTCGCTGGGCGACACCCCAGAATTGAGCATCCATGACTCTCCAAGCCAGGCTGAATTGATTTCCCAGAACGATTGCCCCAGCAGATTCCCAGCGCCCGGAGTCAGGTCGAGGCACTGAACAGGAGCCGTCTTTAATTCGGACGATCTCCTCGAGGACGATGCGAAAATCTTCGCCGCCCGCTGAACTGAATGCTCCTGGTACATTCTCCCAGCACATATATCGAGGTCGAACAGTGTGAGCTGTTCTGCCGCGCCGCTCATCTGCATCCCTCATTTCTTTTACAACGCGGATCTGCTCCATAAACAGGCCGGAACGCTCCCCGGCAAGACCGGCTCTGGCCCCCGCCACGCTGAGATCCTGACAAGGGCTGCCTCCTGTGATAATGTCCACCGGGGGAAGTTCGGCGCCATTTAGTTTCGTGATGTCCCCGACATGGAGCATGGAGGGGAACCTCTTTCTTGTCACTTCGATGGGGAAGGCTTCGATCTCGCTGGCCCACACCGGCTCGATGCCGTTGCGGACCGCCGCGAGGGGAAAACCTCCGATTCCATCGAACAGGCTGCCCAGCGTGGGCATTACGCCATACCCATGCTCTGCCCTGGAGCTTCGTTTTGCTCCATCTCAGCGGGCAGAGCCTCCTGCCTGATTTCCAGCTCCCCAATCTGTCGGATGGGGATGTTGAGTCTTTGGGCCTCCTCAATCTCACGGGCCATGCCGGAACTGATCCGGCTGCCGCAGCACCACAATTCGTCGCAGACTTCCAGCACCCGGTGTCCCAGCCGCAGTCCAATTTCCCGTTCTGTTGGCTCAGCGTCATCCAGCATCTGTGGGTAGAGCAGGTGGACGGCGATGGGCGTATGCCCCTGATGGATGGCATACCGGCACGCCTTTTTCGCAAACGCGGTGTTTGCCTCAATATCTCCTGCATAGGGAGAGGCGATGTAAATCAGTTTTTCTCTGCTCATTTCGCCGCCCCCACTGCCTGTACCACGGTGCGGGTGGTGTTGACCGCTGACTGTGCCGCATAGACGGCGGACATGATGTTGGCGCGTGTCGAGGTGTCCAGCCCAAAGGCGCCGCAGATGCGGGGCACTTCACCGGCCGACAGCATCAGGCCAAGGCCCAGCAGCGCATGATCCTTCAGCACCAGCAGTCCCGCTGTAAGGATGGTGGCCTGCAGGAAGGTGGTCAGGCACAGGCCGATGATCTGCTTGCACCACTGCACAAAGCCGTCCATATAGCCGCGGGGCACCGAGAACATATACAGGGAACCCACAGCAATCTGGATGAGTAAGACTCCTCCGCGCTTGAGGTTGGAGAAAAAGCACTTGATGATGGCGTACCCCATCATGATTATAATAAAAATGACCATGATGGGGCTGGTGATGCTGCCGATCCCGCCGAATACGCCGGAGGAGGCCGCGGCCCCGATATCCACGCCCTGCAGGGAGTTGATGATATCAGTGGAAAGGGCATCAAAGCTCTCGCCATACCCGGTAATTCCAGAGGTCAGGCTGGCCTGCAGCGTGACGGAGAGTTTATAAAGTTCCACCGGCACCAGGGTAAAGCACCCCACGGCCATAAAGCCCTTGACGGCGCTGATAGCCGCGTCCTTGATGCTGGCCCGTCCGGTCTGGTATTCGATCCCGACCTCGAACACGGCCACCACCAGCCCGACGACATACAGCGTCCAGGCCAGATAAGAAAAAAAGAGAACAATGGACTGTACCCAGCTCATCTCGAAGAGCTCGACGCCCATGTTCCCCATCTCGGCAAAAAAGTTGCCAAAGAAACCAACAAGCTGGCTGTAGACCCAGCCGATAAACTGATCCATCAGCCCGCCAAGGAAAAAGTCCAATATAAACATCTGGTGGTTTCACCCCTTTGCGTAAGGGGGACCGTGCCAGCATTGGACGCATACTCCTGCTCAAAGGCACAGGGGCCGTGACTGGGCACGGCCCCTGCTTGTATTCGCTTCCTATTTTCTTAGCACATTTGCGGGCTGTGTTCCTGCGCCTCCTCCTGACGCTGGAACACCTGCAGATATTCGTCCACCGTACCCGCCAGCAGCCTGTAATCCGCCTGAGTAGGCTGGTAAACATACCAGTCTACCTTCCCATAATCGTCCCAGAGGTGTGGTAAGATACCATCCGAGAAGTTGGGATTGCTCACTTTTTTCTTTCCCAGTAAATCGCCAAAGCGTAGGATATTCACATCCACCGCGCCCTCGGTCCGGTTCAGGATCGTCAGCTTGAGGGCATTGTACTGGCTGGCAATGTTCAGAGAAACAAACTCCAGCCTGGCCCGCAAATCCGGGTCAAGCTGGATATAGGCGGATCTGCCCGCATAAGACACAACGCCGCTGGTTTTGCACTGAGTGAGGATTTTCCTCAACTCCTGTCCAAATGGATTCAATTTTCTTCTTTCCCTCCCTACATGGTTAATTCCGGGACAGTCGGCGCCGGTGGATGAGCTAACTCCAGCGTACTGCCTTCCAAGGCCAGAATGCCATCCAGCCGGTGAATAAGGCCCTCCATGTGTTTCTGCCATTCGTCCCAATCCTTCGGATCAAACCAGCCTCCAGGCAGTGCGCGGCTTTGATCTGCCGTTCCGCTCTGATCCTGGCGTATTTCAAAGTGTCCGCAAGATAATCCCGGAATTGCTGGAGAGAAGATCTTGATGTTGTAAAAGAGGTGATAGACCGGAACTTGTTGTCCTTGGCCGCCCACTCCTCATCATAGTCCAAACTGCCGGGATCACCGTCAAGATACTTTACAATGATCTCAGCCAGTGCCATAGGGCTGGTATGCACACGCCCCAGCTTTACATCACAGGGGGCGTTCCATCGGTCTTTCTTTAATCGTTCAAGCATTTCTCCCAGGTCCAGTTGTCCGTCTGCCGGTAAATTGTACCGGACACATCCAACCGCATCCAGTCCATCGTCGGACTCCAGTGCGGTGATTCCCCAACAGCCCATAGAAACCGTCTCCCATTTCCGGCTTACGCCTCATCATTCTTGTCCTACATTTCCAGTTTCGGTCCAATCTGCTCCTGCTCATCCAGCCCAAATGCCTCGCGCATTTCCGCATCCGCCAGAATCCCGAACGCTTCCTGACAATCTGCGCAGCTCACGATCCAGGTCTTTCCTTCAAAGTACCGGAGCATTTCCGCCAATATTCTGGTCTTCGGGTCCGAGGCAGAGAGAAGCTGCTCCACCTCCTCCCGCGAAAGATATTTGCGCTCTCCGCTCCAGGAGCCAATCACGCCGACAGTGTACTCAGGGATTTCCTCCGGCAGTATTTTACAATCCAGAACCGGATCTGGATCAAAGGTGAAAAACACATCAATGGGAGTATCTTCTACCACGCTTACCCCGATGCCGTATGGACCTGCACCTGCTCTGCACATCCCGGTAGACCGCTGGTACAGCTCGTTAACCAATGAAAGCATTTTATTTCCGGATGGATTTGGAATTGGATATTCCATTGCTTCCTTCCTCCTGTATTCTCAGAATAATTCTTTACATTCCCAGGATCGTCCAGACATAGGTAGGAGCCGTCAGGGTGAAGATAAGGCAGGCAAACAGGATGGCCGGCGCAGTCCATTCGAACTGGCCGTGCTTTCTATAGTCAAAATACGCCATGCCCAATTTGGCGAAGAAGAACACAGCCAGAACAAGGTCAATCACGGGAAAGACCACATTATTGACAACCGTTTTGATCTGGGCGGATGCGTCCGTCCAAGTGCCTTCAATGGCACCAGCCACATCCCCGGTTCCTGCCGCAAATGCGGGTACCGTAAACATGATGGCCAGCATCATTACCATTACGACCGCACAGAGCATCTTTTTCGTTTTCATCATCAAATACCACCTTTCTTTGCTGAAAAAAGAAAGGCCGCAGGGGTGTTCCCGCGGATGGACGATCTATCCCGAACAGGCCGCGAGGCACTTTCCCACGGCCCGTTTCTTTTCTGATTTTGTTACTGTGAATGCTTACATCGTGAGCGCAGGTCCACTCAGTTCCTGTGTTTCCAGGAACTGAGCCCGGATTATTTCTTCAAACGCTTCCTTTGCTAACCTACAGAAGACAGAGTACATAGGCAGACCGTTCTCAGCCGTGTATTCATACGGTTCAGGTAACCGCCCGCATTTTGTAAAAAAGTTCTTTTCCGCCTCCATAAGCCGCCCAATAGACCACTCACGTACTTCGTTCCGATATGCCAAGACGGTTTGAACATGGCGCTCGTCTTTTGCGGAGAGAAGCGTGGGGTAGCGAAGTTCAGCATACTTCTGGGCAGTCATCCCCATGTAGCGTTCAAATGACCTGCGTGTTGGCAGTCCATATTGGGGGTTCATTTCCCGCGCCACCGGCAACCTTCTGTTCTTTTCCACAAATCCCGTAAAGGCTTCTTCAATTTTCTCCCTGGTCCATACTGCCGGGGGCCCTTTTTTGCACATTGTCAACCGCCTCCTTACATCGAAAAAGAAACACCAAGCAATTGTGTTTGACTGGCCTCGACCAGCGGTGCCACTTCAATGACCTCGGGCTTCTGTTGGAACTTCAGATCTCCCCGGAAGCCCAGTTTCAGATTACTGAATGTTTCGGCGGCCTTCAGGAGCTCAGGCGGTGTCCCCGGAGGCATCTCCTGCATCCACCGTACCCATTCACCTTTCTGAAAGCGGGGATTCAGTCGAAGGATCACATAGTCCTCCGGCACAAACTTGGGATAGCGGCCGATGCTGCCGCCCACCTTATAGTAGGGCTTTCCCTCCATCATGACCGTGGCCCGCATGAGTGTCAGAGTATCCTCCAAAGAGGCGCAAAACCAGCACTCCCTATCGCCCATACGCCTGATTCGGCCATCCCGTAGGATGATGTCCAGATTCTTTCGGTGCGTGTAGTGGTAGACCTCGCCAGGCTGCTCATCCAGTCGGATGTATCCCATGGCTTCACCTCCCGCCTATAGATCAAGCGGAGCGATATGCCAATCGTCCCATAGATTGCCCCGGATATTCAGTGAATCGGTGAGGTTGACCGAAAGCATCCCGGCCGGCGTCCAGCAGTCGATGACCCAGGTGGTGACCGTATAGGAGCCGTCCGGGTACCAGATAGGGCTGAAATGGGTACGCCGGTTATAGGTGCTGTACTCGTTCTTCTGGAACTCCAGCCGGGAGGACGAGGAATTGATAGAGATGCGGTCCAGCAGACGCCAGAAGGACTCATATCCGAACTCTGGGAAGTAGCTGACCGCATTCTGCAGGGCGGTGGTGGCCGACCTCTGGGAACTGCTCACTCTGGTGGTAACCACCTGATTGATCCCATAGCCGGACTTCATGGTGCTGCCGCTGGCGGTGGGGTTTTTCTCGTCCGGCGTAATCTTCATTGAGGCGGAAAGGCTGGCGCTGTAGCGTTCCAGATCAAATTCCCACCACCCATGGTCGCACCAGTATCCATCCTCATCATCGCCGTGCCACACCCAATACTCCCTCCACCACGGGTCCCAGATGGTCCACTGGGCGGAGGTCTTCTCCGGCCGGTTTGGAACCAGGGAGGGAGTGAAGGAATCATTCCGGTCATCCGCCACTGGATTTGGAGGGGGATTCTCGTCCAGATCCACGATTTTGCAGTGGATGGTGGCCTGCGCTGAGCCGGGGCCGGACACATCCACACTGATGGTCATGTCCTGCGGCTCATCCGGCGTGGTCCAGCGAACCCAGGCCAACTGGGAATCACCGTCCGGGTAGTAGACATTGCTGACCGTATAGGTGGTCCCATCAATATGGAAGCGCACAGTGACTGAATTATCCGGATCACTCTGGCCCCCGCTGACCTCTACTGCCGTAATGACTTCGGTATTGGTCCGGTACTCATAGTCATAGGTACTGATCACCGGCTCCTCCGGTTGTTCCTCAAAGCGGACGATGCCCAGCCCAAGGGAGGACTTGATGGCTGAGTTTGGAACTGTTTTATTGGTGGGGCCGGACCATGCGGGATAGCCTAAATCTGGGGTTTCCAGAAACATGGACAGAGGAAGGTTTTTGGCTGTCAGCGATCCCATCCAATAGCGGAGCTGGCCTCCGACAACCTCGTCATATAGGGCGGCCTCCGTTGCTGTTGTGGCAATCATGACACCTTCGAATTTATAATAGGCGATGGGTTCCAGCAGAATTTTATACTCGCCGCCGATAAGTGTTTCATAGTCCATGCCACTATAATTGGCAATTGCTCGAATCACTTGTTCATCTGTAAAATAGCTTTTAATCGCCTCAATATTGTTCTTTCCGTTGGTACTAATAATTCGAGGTATTGCTTGAGTGGGTTTAATGCAGGTATATCCACCCTGAACTGGTGACAGCCCTGTACCATTGTTATACTGGAGTTTGCTTACCTTTCCGAAATGGTAAATAGAAGAGGATGGCGCTTTGTTCGTAAGGTCAACAGGAGTTGAAACTACCGCATGATCGCTGGAACGCACAATGGTCACTCGAACGCCTTCATTTCCAGGATTCCAACTGCCATGGCTGGTGGCGTCTCCCATATTCCCACCGCCACCGTCAATATTGCCCTCACCAGTGGCAAAGGCAGTTAGCGGACTGAACATGCAAAGAACAACAGCAAATGTGAGCAGTATGCTCCAAAGCCTTCTCATTGTTCCTCCTTTCTGGCAAAACAAAAAGCACAGCCGAAGCTGTGCCTTTTGCCCTGGAATTTATCCCATGATACCAATTTTATTTCCGTTCTCATACATATCGTCCGCTTCAGTCACCTGATTTTCTCCCGCATTGGGGACATTGTCGAAACCAGGCAGGCCGCCGCTGGTGTTGGTGGAGGGCTGTTCAGGGGGAGGTGTCACATTATTATGATCCTGCGGCTCAGGGGAACCCTCGACCGGGGTTCCATCCGGTGTCTTGGTGGGGTCCTTCAGTTCTTCCTCTGTATATTCCGGTTTTACCGGGTCGCCTTGGATGGTCTGCTCTGTGCCGGTAAAATCAGCGCCGTTTCCATCATCGGTGTTGGTGCTGGTATCCGGGGTTTCCGGGTTAACGGTCACATCATCTCCCGGCTCCTGGTCATCCCCGGATTCTGCGGAAGGCGAGGTACTGCTGTCCGGGTCCACCACTATGTCGCCCTGCTGGGAACTGCTGGGCAGGAGCGGATCATCGGTGACCTTGTCTTTGCTGAAACTGCCTGCGATCACAGCAACCAGCACTACGCAGATGGCGAGACAGCCGGCCACAGTCAGCCATTTCTTGGTACTATTTTTCATCGTCTGGATTCCTCCTTTTTCTGTTGGTTGGTTATGCCTCTTGTAAAACTGCCCGTGTGATTCCAAGCCGTTGAGCGTAGGTCATCTTGGAAAACTATTACCTACATTTTCCTATACCTCTTGGCTCTTGTCAACACGAACCCTACCACAAGCATGGCAAGAAGTCCATTGGAGCAATAGAAAACTTTTTGAAAACTGCGTTAAAATCGGGGTGTATAACCCGCGCTGACCTTAACCGTCATCCGCATAGGCGGCAGAAGCTCACCGCCAAAGGACACAGGGACTTCCAACTCAATTTCGCAGTCCGCTACAAAACGGTCACCGGCGCTGTCGCCAGAGGCAAACGGCGCGTTGCAGATCTCCACATCAAGGCCCCATACACGGAACTCCATGCCGCCATCCTCCGTGTACTGGGTGTGGTAGCCGCCCCGATAGGTCAGCCCAAGGATATCGTCCAGGCGTCCATAGATATCGCCATAGTCCAGTGATTCCTCAAAGTTTCCCGCCAACGGCTGGTAGGCGCCGGAGTAGCCCTCCCGGACTCCATGGTACACATCGTCATAGTTGTCATTGACGGTGGAGATCACTGCTTCCTGTACCGCATCTCGGACGCCTTGGGCCACGATGAGCAGACGGAAATACTCGCTGATACAGCACATCAGCATCACCAGCACCAAAACGATGGCAATAATCAAGGGGAAGGCAACACCACGCTGGTCTTTCAAAATCTGCCGGAGTCTGTTCATTTCCAGTACACCTCCGACTTTCCTGTGGCATCTGCCCGCAGGGTGATGGGGAAACTGCCAAAGCCGGCAAAGAGACCGAGGTCGATCTCATGAGTGAGCGTGACCGTGACCTCCTCGTTGAGCTGGATGCGGCCGGTATCGCTCCATTCAATCTCCGGGTCCAGGCCGGTCTGCTCCCGCAGGGCCTGTTCCCGGCGGTCAGTTTCCGACCCGACCCTGCCGGCGATTTCCGCCTCACGCACCAGTTCAGTGGCAAAGGTATCGAGCTGCTGTTTGGCAATAAAGGCTGGGAGGACCTGCACTGCCAGCGCGATCACCAGCATGGCGCAGAGCACCAGGACGCACACATCGATGTATCCCTCTCCGCGTCGGGATCTCAAAATCTGTTTCAGCACATGGTCACCTCCATCCCGACATTACTTTGTTCCAATTCGGGATGATCACTGATGATATACCACGCTCCCTCATGGTAATTGCAGTTTGCGATTACCTGGGAGAGAAGTTCTTCTGCAGTTACCTCCCGGTCATATCCTGGGCATCCCGGATGGCCGGACACGCTTTGTCCTGTCAGCAGTTCAGCCGCCTGTGCCACAGTCAGATCCACATAACCGCCAGGGGTCATCAGGTGAAATGCTTCCCCCGGATGAGCGGCGATAAAATCCTGAACGGTAAGGGGCTGCTTCTTCAACGAGCCTTGCATATAGTCCATTTGGCGCCTCCTCTCTTAAAACATCCCGCCCAGGGAGTGGATGATTTCATAGATGATGATGGCCAGATAGGTCACCAGGAAGCACATGAGCAGGACAAAGGAGAATACACGGATCTTAGGCGGGATCTTCATGGCCTTTGCCTTGAGCCGCTGGAGTTCCAGCTGCTTCATATCGTGGCTGAGCATCTGAAAGTAGTTGACTCCGTTGTCGCCTCGCAGCACGCCGATGAGTCCGCGGACAATGTCCGAAAGCAGCGGAGAGTTGAACCGGGCCTCAAAGCGGGTCAGCGCCGCCTCATAGGAGCCGGAACGCATATCCGCGGTGAGGACATCCAGTTCAGCGGAGAAAACAGGACCGGAGTTCAGCTTGTAATGCTCGATCATGCTCAGCACATCCCGGCTGGCGGCCAGTTCTTGGGTGATGGTGGCCACGAACCGGGGCAGTTCCGCCTCAATCTCGTCCCTCTTGGCAGAGAGTTTTTCCTCCGCCCTGCGAATCTCTTTGAAATAAACCGCCACCGCCAGAAGAACAACTATCAGCGCCAACATTGGGAAAATCAACAGGCACGGAATCACCGCCAGCAGCACCGCGCCGGTCTTGACCATGGCAAAGGCGGTGTACTCCTCCGGTGTCATGTTCAGCCCAGCAGCGGCCAGCGTATTTTTCAGACGGCCCCGCTTATACTCATCCATATGGATGTGTGGGGCCAGCTTGATCGCCCAGCCCATGAGCAGGGCCTCCACACTGCGGGCCTGCTTCTTCTCCTGGCGGCCCACCGAGAGCATGGCACGCTGGGTGGCCAGACGGGGGAGCCTGAGCAGATCAGCCGTCAAAAGAAACATACCCAGCGCAAGGAATATGCCAAATAAAAACAGAAGGAAAGTCATGGTTGTTTTGTTCACCTCCACATAAAAACAGAGCCGGTACACAACAGATGTGTACCGACCCTGTTTTTCTTCTTATGCTGTATTACAAGGCACTCTTTCTATGGCATTATTTCATCACATCTAACTCCGCAACAAATGACGGATCAAAGTCATCCCGCCAGTTTCGATAGTCAGGATACAGTCCCAAACCCTTTCGGATGAGCTCCCGGTTTTCCGGGGTGTCAATATAGATACCGTCTGGGATGCCGTCCATCCCATAGATGAGCCGGACCCCATCCTGCTCCGCTGCCTTTGCTGCTTCAAAATCTCCATCATAGAGCGCCATGTCATCGATGCGTTCTACATGGAGGGCCTCCGGAATATAGGAACCATGGTTGATCGTTGCGGGAATAAAATAGCCCTTTTCCTGGTTACTGATGAGGATCACCTCCGATACTCAATGGGCTGGGTCAGTTTGATGACTGCCGCGGTGCTGATGAATATCACAGCGGCAATGGCTGCCAACAGCGCCTGCCCCAGCGGGGTGTGCATCAGGACATCGTACCAGTCCTGATTGAGCCAGTACAGCAGCGGGATATTGCCGATGACCAGCACCTGCATGGTGATAAACTCCTTGCGGGGCTCAAACACCAGATTCTCCAGCTCACCGTTGACGATCCGCATATCGGAGAGTTTAGCCACGATGGGAGTCAGGATGGTCTTGAGCCCCCGGTCGTGTCGGCAGGTCAGCAGAGCGGCCACCCACTCCCGAAACACGGCGTTGTCGATCTTCGTCCCCATGTCCTGGAGGGCGGCGTCCACATCGGGGTCCACCAGCTTGATCCGGGTGAGAAACTCCACAAACACACTCCGGACGGGCGGGTTGAGATAGTCAATGTTTTCCTCCACTGCCGTCTGGATGTCCTCATTGCGGAGATAAGCTGTGGTGATGATAGAGAGGGCGGTTTCCAGTTCAGCGGCGATGTTCTTTTTGTAGTGATTTGCGGTCAGGCGAATAAACCAGAACGGCACGAACATCATACCCACCGCCAGCACCGGCACCAGGAAGAGGTTGCCCAGCGTCAGGGCGAAGGCGGCCCCCACCAGAAAAAGAAGCAGGGACAGGGCGCATATCATGGGGAACTTGGCGGCCCGGCCAGTCATCCGCAGAATGGTCTGTGTCTCCTCGATTTCCCGGCGCAGAAAGGATTTCTTTTTGCGCCGTGTACTCTCATTAACCTCCGACCGGATGCTTTTGGGCTTACTGGTGATCCTACGGAACACCCCTTCAGTGAAGTCCATAGGGGAGATGTGTAAAAGGACAAAACAACCTGTGATCAGCCCGACACAGGCTATCAACTGAATCAGATTCATACGGATTCGCCTCCTTCCTTGCGGATTTCAGATTTGGCAGGCGGCTTGGACTGCGTGGCCTTGGGCTTTGGTGCGGACTTTGTCTGCCCAGCCTTTGCGGGACTGGAGCCTGACTTGTTTTTGGAAGAAGCGGGCTTTTTGCCCACGAGTTGGGCCAGCACCTCCTGCGGCATGCCGTTGTCGATGAACCGCTTCTGCAGACTTTCCGAGATGGGGTTTACCACCTCGTGTCGGCCCTTGATGCGGTACTTGCCATCCACCAACTGGTTCTGTTCAATCTTGAAGTGATAGAGGGTGTTGTACCGGCGCTCTCCGGTAGGCAGGATCTCGCACTCCATGATCTCCATGATTTTGCGGGATTTGTCCTCCAGCTGCTTGGCGAACACCACGATGGGGAATGCCTCGGTGACCAGATCCATGAGGGTATCGTCGGCCATCTCGTGCTTACGCTTGCAGAGGGTGACCATGCGCCGCCATGTAGCCTGGGATGAGTTGGAATGGATGGTGGTCAACACGCCGTGTCCAGTGCGGGCGGCCTCCTGTGCGGCATACGCCTCCGCAGACCGCATCTCGCCCACACAGATGATGTCAGGGTGGTACCGCAGGGCCATGTCCAGCAGCATATCCTGATCGATATTCTGCTTGGTGTTCTCGCTCTCACGGGTGATGGTGTGGATGACGCTGTTGCACACCCGGCCATCTTTCTCCCGCACCAGGTCCAGCTCACGGGAGCCGTTCTCAATGGTGAAGATACGCTTGTTGTCCGGAATGGTGGTCAGGAGCCAGCCCGCCACCGTAGTCTTGCCGGAACCGGTGGCCCCGGCAACGCAGACGGAAACACCGTAACGCAGGCAGGCGGCCAGAAAGTCCAGCATCGGGCCTGTGGCTGTCCCACCTTTTACGAAGTCCTCTTTCTGCATATTCTGCGGGTTGACGATACGGATGGATGCCGTGATTCCCACATCCTCATCCACCAGCGGGGTCTTGAGGACCGCGATGCGGATGTTCTTGCTGAGGTGGCCCAGGACAGCGGGGCTGGCATTGTCCAGCACCATGCTGCTGACATGGAGCATACGGCGGATCACATTGACGGCGTGTTCAGGGCTGTCGAAATGTTCCTCCAACTTGACCGTTTCACCATTGGCGTACAACACCTCGATATCCCGCCAGGAGTTCACATTGATCTCCTCAATGCCGGTTCCGAAGATGTACTTGGTGAGCAGGCCGAACTCGGCCATCTCCGTGTAGAGGGCGTCCACCAGCTGGTCGCCGGAATAGCCTTTGACCGCGATGCGCCGGTCCTGCACATATTTGGTGATGTACCGCTTGATCTGCGCTTTGGCGTCCTCGCTGCCGCCCTCGGTGATGAGGGAGGAATACTTGCCGGAGATATATTCTTGCACATCCTGCAGGACGGTGTTGAAATCCTGCCCTTCATTCTCCGGGGTGAAGAAGAGAGAATGCGCCCGATAGCCGCCTGCCGACTCTGTATTCAGGGACCGCCTGGGGAGATCCTCCGCCATGTCCACGCTATCTGTGAGATCAGCTTCAACCCCTGTCCCATCATCAACTGGGGCGTGACGCAGCGGCTCATCCGTGGGCTGGAGTCCTCCAACGCCGGATTCATGCTGATTCTGACCCATATTGCCGCTTACCGGGCGGTCCGGGCCGAAATAGAGGGGGAGTTCTTTCTTCTGCCCGTCCGGACCTATCGTGATATGTGTCGCGGCGGCTTTCTCCGCGGACGCTTTGGGAGCGAATAAGGACTGACTTCGCTTCTCGCCTAACACCCAAACACCTCCCTGGCAATCTTTTCGATCTCCTTGCGGAATACCCGGCTGTCCTTCATGGATAGGTCCGCCAGCAGGTTGCCGGCCAGATACTGTCCCTCCAATTCCGTCGAATGGGGCAGCGTGAAGGCCACTGTCCCAAGCGCCTGACTCATGTGATCCCCGGCCTGCTGGGGCTTTACATTGCTGGCAGTCTTGTACTGCTTGTCCGCATCCCACTTGGCGTCCCGCAGGAGGGGAAGCTGACTGGACAGGTAGCTGATACTCTTGAGGTCGGCGTTGGCCAACCGCAGAACGGAATCCGCCTCCATGAGCGCCACAGCGGAGAGAATGTCGTTGGCGATGTAGCTGCCGCAGTCAATGACCACATAGGGGGCAATCTCCCGCAGGCAGTCAATGAGCTCCCGTGCCTGCACCTCGTTGTAAGGCGGGTAGGTGTACTCATTCTCTCCCTTGAGCATTCCCAGCATGGTGAGATAGCCGAGACGCTTGTGGGTGACCAGATTATTTTTGATCAGGTTTTCCGACACATGGGCTGCGGCCAGAACACTCCCCAGGGAACGCTCGCACTCCAGATCCGCCGCCGGGCAGATACAGGGCAGCATGGGGGCGGTCATGTCGCAGAGCAGGAGGATCACATTCCGGCGCTTGTCGGCCAGGTACTTGGCCAGCCGCACGGCCACGGTGGTCTTGCCGCTGCCAGGGCTGCCCCACACCGCCAGCACCCCGCCGCCCTGTTCCTCCTGCTCACAGGCGTCCTCCTGAGCGGCCCCGCGGGAGAAAATGCCCGCCTTTTTGAAGTTCAGCATCAGGCCACCTCCTCGGGTTTCGTGGGCGCCTCCGTTTCTGCGGTTTCGCTGGGATTAGTGGTGGGTTCGGACTCCACGGGATTCTCCTGTGTCTCCTCCTCGGGAGCGGGTTCCGGGGGATACAGCTCCAGAATGATCTCATCCTGAGCGGTCAGGAACTTGTCGGCATTCTCTCTGTCGCCCCGGTAGACCAGCGCCAGATGGATGGTGCCCTCGGCCTCCAGCTCAGCCAGCACCTTGGCCTGCGCCGGAGATACCAGCAGGGTGACAGTATCGGGCAGTTCCTTGTCATCCTCCTCGTCCACAGGCTCACCGGTGTTGGCGTCATAGCCGGAGGAGGCGGTAACACTGATGATCTCCACATACTGCAGCTCAGCGGGGACAACAGTCTGCCCCTGCTGCTTGTAGTCCGGGGCGATCACCGACACGATATCGCCGCTCTGCAGCTTGCCAGAGAGTCCCTCCGCAAAACTTTTGATGGACACGGAGATGGCCTGCTGGCTCCCGTCCAGGCTGTACAGGTAGGCGTTTTCCGCTGCCGGGGCGTCTGAGAGTTTGGAGGGGATGATATAGTCGCCCACGGCCAGATCCGCAGTAGCGTATTTACCCACGGCGCTCTCTTTCTGCCGCAGGACATCCTCTGGGAGATTATAGCCGCCCACCTCCACGGTCTGGACCATGCTCTCGGTGATCTCATCCCCGGCCCAGATGGGCTGAACCACACGCACAATTTCGGCCTTCTGGCTGACACTCTGGTTGAACAGCGGGGTCAGACCGAAGCAGATCAGCAGGGAGAGCAGGATGCAGATTACACCGACCACGGTGCGGTTTTTCAAAAAACTCATACTGGTATTTCCTCCTTGATTTCATGTTGGGTCGGAAAGTCGGGGCATTACGCCCGGACCGATCTGGCCCTTCTGCCCCGCTTTAGCCGGGGCAGAAGAATGGCGGCCGCCGTCAGGGGCAGGATCACGCCAACGATGGTGAGCACAGTCTTTCTCGTTACATGGAACTTCTTCATAGCAGTCAACCTCCAAAATAGTATAGTGCGGCAAAGCCGATGGATAAAAACGGTCCCAGCGGCAGCGCCGTCCGTGTCATTGTGGGTAGCGGATGATGAATGAATTTTTGAAATAGCATGGCGGTGCAGAAATACAGCACCGCCAGCAGCAAACCCAGCGCCATCCCCCAGATCCCCCGCCAAAAGCCCAGCACGAAGCCGGCCGCAGCAGTGAGTTTGATGTCGCCGCCGCCCATGCACTCCGGTCGGATCAGGGCGGCAATCAGCAGGGGCAGAGCCGCCAGCACTCCAAAAAACTGGGCGGGGCTGAAGGAGATCAGCCCCGCCGCAGCGGTTAAAAGGCAGAGAAAATCAGGAATCGTGCGCTCACGGCAGTCCACCGCGGAGGCGGCAGTCAGTGCCGTGAGGAACAAGAGCGCCTGCACCGGGTATCAGCCCTTGTAGTCAAACATTTCCTCTACGCGCTCGGTCACGGTGGGCAGGACGGTGTCCCCGAACAGAGTGTAGAGGCCAGCCAGGAGCAGGGCGCCCAGCACCACGGCAATCAGGATCTTGATGGCGGTGTCGATGTAGCCCTCGCCGCGAGTGTTGCAGAGAGGGGCGGATAGGCGGGCACGGGCGCAGGTCATGGCGCAGTGGGCCTTGCAGGTCATCGCCTTCACGGTGTTGGACATCTTGTTGAACATCTTCTTCATAGAGAGTTCCTCCTCAAAATTTTAGATTGTTGATTGTTGTGTGGTCAGTGGGTCACATACCCATCTTCTGAGCCTGCTGTGCCGTGGGGTCCGGCGCGGACTGGGGAGAGCGGTTCATCCCCTGCGTCAGTGCCTGCTGGTAGGCGGTCACGACAGCCGATTCCAGTTCGGCGCGTGCCTCCCGTGTGTACGGAAAACAGATGTCCTTGATTTCACCCTTGCTGTTGATCTGGCCGGGCATAGATACAAACAGCCCATTGCTGCCCTCCATGAGCTTGACGCCCCGGACGGCAAAACAGCCGTTGATGTTCAGCGATGCGGTGGCCCGGCAGGGACCGTCAAACTGGATAGAGTGGATACGGACATCATACTGCATGGGAAGGACGGGAGTATCCTGCTGGGAAACCTCTCCCTGGTGGTTTTCACTTGTGGTCTGCGCTTTTGCCATGGTGTGTTCCTCCTTTTTATGAATATAAAAAATAAGCGGCTTTTCCGCTCTTGGGTCACAGGGTCATGGTCATGCCTGATTCCTGCTCCGGGGTTTTCAGTTGAACGGGGACGATAGCTGTGCGGTCCACATAGTAGAACTCGCTGCCGGAATCGTCGTAGAGCTCGACAAGGTCTGAGATGGCCAGCGGCTGTCCGTCGCTGCCCAGGGGCCTGCGACAGAATGCCTCCCAGATCCCATCCAGACTGTTGGTGCTGACAGCGCCGTCAAACACTGCCTGGTAACGGGTAAGGTCAGGTCCGCCATATTCACCGCTCATGCGGTCCAGCCCAATGAAGCGCATGGCGGCGGGGGCTGAGGGGCCGAGCTGCCAGATACGGCAGGATTTCAGGGCTGGCCCGTTGTCTGCTGCCTTCTGGTATCCACCGCTGGAGAGACGGTCATAGATGCCGTCCTCCCACCGGACAGCCAGCCCCTTCCTTGCCAGCCAGTCCTCCAACTCCTCACGGCGGAACATGGAGTCCGCCACCACTCCTTGTTCTGTCCTGTAGCCCACTGGATTCCCATAGTAGAGCAGACATCGATTTTTCATTTCCACACTTCGCATGGCGGCATATCTCCTTTCTGCGGTTAAGTCATGTCCATCCCTCCCATGCCTGCGTTCTGCCCTTGAAGCTCCTCCAGCTTTTCTCTGGCCCAGCCGGGGAGGAATTTCTCTTTCAGAACGCCGGTGAAGTCCGTGCGGTTCCATCTGGTCTGCTCTCCATCGCCCAGGCAGGTACAGCGGATGGAGCGGCCGATGGCGTGAGGACTGCATCCAAAGCCGTCATGGGCCAGCCAGAGCTGGTTCTGGGGCGTCCAGCAAGATTCCTTGAGGGTATCTGGACTGAGTACCAGCACCCGGCCCTCGTAGTCCAGTGAGCTATAGGAGCCCGGCTCACAGTATTCTGGGCCGAGCAGATCCAGCCTGCCATACGCTTCCCGCACTTGGCCAATGAAAGCGTCCAGGAAAGCCGTTGCGGTGTCCACTTCAAAATAGCGGTTATGGGCGACATCGGGAGGGACATAGGCTTTCTTTTTCCATTTCTGGTTTTCCGCATTGAGCTGCTCCTTGTAAGGCCCCAGCCTTTCTATCGTGTTGGCCAGAACGAAATTGGTCCGCTTGAATCCCCACCGCTCCAGCACCGTTTTGGATGCTTCCGGCTTTAATGCGCCGTGGCCGTCGCCATAAACACGGATGACGGCTTCAATGTCCCGTGCACAGGACACATTGGCGTGGAAACTTGCATCCCAGAGCGCAGCTTCCCCAAGTCTGTGGGCCTCTGACTGTGAGCCGGGATAGAGGTAGATATCCTGTTCCATCTTGCCTCCTTTACGGCAGGCGCCATTTGCCCGCTGGGGGGATTGTCAGCGGGCTGATGCCCAGCTCATTGAGCAGGCAGCAAAGCTCCACCGAAAGCTCCCGCAGTTCCTCCGTTGAGGGGACGATGATGAGCGCTCCATCCGCGGCCAGAACCGCGACTTCTTCTCCCACGGGGATAGATGCCTCGGATAACAGCGCGGCGGGCAGGTTGAGTTCCATACCGCTGCTGGTGTATCCGGTACACTCAGCGTCGTCACAGGCTCTGGTCACCAGGAGGCTGTTTGCGTCACAGTCGCAGATGTACTGGTTCGCTGGGGTGGTGATGGGAACTTCTTCCCCCGGCTCATAGCCCATTCCGCGCATGAAAAATGCAGGCAGGGTCAGAGACCCGTCTACACCGACCCGAACCGTTGTATGGATCTTACTCATCGCCGTGTTCCTCCTGCCCATTGCATGTGGTGCGTTCTCCGTAGATGAGATCCCCCACCATCAGCCGTTCCTCCAGCTCGCCCAGGCAGATTCCGGCTTCACCCAGCATCTCCAGCAGGTAGGGAGGCACATCCCGCAGGTCATGGTCATATCCGGCCTCGGCAATGGTGACGGTCTTTTCTTCGTCATCCACATAGACGCAGAGCTTGGCCCCGGCAGGGATGCCGGCTTCCTCCCGCAGGTAGTCTGGCAGTTCCAGCATGCCGTCCTCCAGATCATCGAAGGGGCAGCCATCCTCGCAGTCATCACAGGTGCCACAGACTCTGGCCAGATGGACGGTGAGCTCCGTGGCCAGCCGGTGCAGGGCATCCATCGCCTGGATTAGTTCCATAGCGGTCATCTGCTCCTTCAGGATGACCACTGCGCTGTCCAGCGTGTGGATCTCGACCTTTTCACCGCCTTCAAAACCGCTGAGCTTGAATACTCCGCTTGGGAACAAAAGAGCGCCGTTGTTCATCTGTTTGTTGAACTTCATCCTTTTTCTCCTCACTCCATCAAAATTGTAAGAACGGCGGGGTTAACCTCTCCCGGCCCTTCGTAGGAATACTTTTGGCTGTGCCACTGCCGCAGTTCATCTCCATGCGCCCAAAATTTAGCGAGACCACTGACGGCACAGCCATACTGGAAGCCTGTAATCTGGTCTGTATCGGCTTGGCGGCTGGTACGCTCCGCGATTTCTGGAAGATAGGCGCCGGCCTCCATCTCTACCTCCATCAAATCAGCCCAGCGCCCCATAAACTGCACAGCGGAAAAACTGTATCCATCTTTGCTGTTGACCTCCAGGAATTGCTGATATTCTGCTTCCAGTTCTTGTTTAATGAGCGTTTTTCTCACACCTCTTTCAAATTGTCTGACCGAGCGCTGAAAAATCCGACCTTTCCTGTTCCTGCTGGGCGGCCAGCCCGTCCCGGAAGGCTGTCAGATCTTCTCCTGTCGGTGTATAGCGCCTTGCTTCAAGGGCGGCCATCAGCGCATAGGTCTGGCCAACCTCGGACAGCAGTGCCCGAAGATCGTCCGCAACCATATCCATCCCCATTCGGCGGAGCTGCGCGGTAAAGGTGATTCGGTAATGCGGCTGGCCAGGGATGCTGTCGATCCGCATATCCATTCCCAAGTTGGAATTGTGTTGAGGGCGGATATAGACCTGTCCCACTACGCTGGGGCAGACCTGAAGGCGGCCCTGACTCATTTCCTCAATCAGCTGAGCCGCCTGCTGGAGCTTTTCCAGTTCAGAGAGCTGTTCATCCAATTGCCTCACCCCCGTTCCAGTCAAACAGCGTCATTTGAGAGGGGACTGCCCAGCTCCGTTCCCGCAGGTCATAGTTGGCGATGAGCAGTTCCGGGAACTGAGCTCCATTGTCATACCGCTGCTTGATGTTGTTGATACGGGTGGTTTCCATGAGGTAGATGCCTGGCCTGTCGTACAGCCCGCGGACAAAGGCGTCGTCGTTGTAGGAGAGCAGGAATTTGCCCTCGATCCGCATCAGGGCGTCCCGCAGGCGGATGTGGTCGGCTTCGGTGAAACCGTCTTCACCAATGTTCTGGTAATACCCCTCGGTGGCATGGTAGGGCGGGTCGAGATAGAAAAAGCTCACTGGCCGGTCATATTGACGGAGCAGTTTTTCAAAGTCCTTGTTCTCAATAACCACCTTGGCAAGCCTCCGGTGGGCCTGCTCGATGAGCGGAAAGTTGCTCCGCATATCGTGGGGCTGGCTGCCAAAACTGGTCAGCCCGGAGGCGTAGCTGTAGCGGATGAGCTGATAGAACCATGCTGCCCGCTGGACGTCGCTGGCGGGGCTGTCCCGCGCCAGGGCGGAGCGGATGCGGTCAAAGTCCTCCCGTGCGTTGAGTACATACCGCAGAGCCTCCATCAGCTTCTCCGGTTTGTCCCGCACACAGCGGTACAGGTTGACCAGCAGGCCGTTGAAGTCATTGTAGACCTCAAAGTCGTTGCCGGGAGGCTTGTGGAACAGTACCCAGCCCCCGCCGCCGAACACCTCAATGTACCGCTCATAGTAGAGGGGGAACAGCCGGACGATCAACTCCCGCAGGGCTTTCTTGCCCCCAATCCAGGACATGAAACTGTTCAGGGCGTATCACCCCCATCCAGCGGCAGGCGGGTCTGCGCGGTATCCTCTCGCTCCAGAGTCCGATCCAGTCCCCGGATGGCGGCCGCGATTCCGCTGATCCGCCTGGTCAGATGGGCGATGGTGGCCCGCACCTCCTGGTCCGTGGCGGCATAGAAGTAACCACTCCCGTTGCTGGCGATGGGGACGCCGTCCCGCCGCAGGGCATTGACCATGTGTCGAACCTGAATCCCTTTGATGCCGAAGGTCAGTTCCAACTCCCGGCTGGTGGCGGCGTTGAGAGCTCCCATGTGGTACTGCTCCAGATATTCCGCCAGCCGTTCTTTCTCCATGAATGCCTCCTTTCCGGGCCTGTTTTCCGAAAAAGGGCATAAAAAAGAAGGGGCCGTTTTCCCCTTTCGGAAAACGGCCCCTTGTGTCATATTCTATATCCTGTTTTTACTTCATCGAATCACCCCCAGCTCCCGCAGCGGACAGATGCGGTTTTTGTGACTTGGCAATAGATCGGCTATATTGACAGAGCGGGACTGTGGTGCTCAGGCTGGCTGTACTCATACCGGCGCTCTCCGCCGTTCCAGGCTACATAGCCGTGGTCGGTGGTCGAGAGGCCATATTGCCCCATATTGGCCTCTGCGTAGGCAGCCCCGTCAAAGGCGTCTGTTATCAGTCTGCTGGGAGGGATCACGCCGTTTCGGACCGCAAGTTCCCGCCCGTATGCGGCCAAGTCCATGCCACGGGGGAAGAACGCATAGTGCTGGAGATTCTGGGCGAGATCCAGGGCCAAATCCAGCCGGTGGCAGTCCTCCAGCTCCAGCACCGCCTGCCATTTGTCCAACCAGTGGGGTGCCCCCTGACCCTGTTCCGCCCAAACATAACCGAAGTCAATGGCATGGCGAACCAGTTCGCTGGCTGAGTCGTACTGGTCGAGAATACCCGTCAGCTGGGGCAGGCAGCAATCCACCTCCAGTGCGATGCACTCGCTGAGGCTCTCTGCCTGTAGCGAGTCCAGCCCCAGCAGGAGTTCGTCCGGATGGTTTGAGTCGATGTACTCGCCGGAATCCGGGAAGCCAACCCAAATCCCCTCCATATTGCTCCGGCTGGCCAGTTTAATTCGTATGGCATAGTCACCGGCGACCGGCTGGAGGGTGGGATCTTCCTCTACGAAGGGATCTGCCAGTTTGATGTTCCGCACATAGTGGCCGTTACAAAAGGCTCCATTCTGCGACTGGTGGTAGGCGGCCCCCAAATGCTCCGCATTCAGGAATGGACGGGCGGCATCCGAGGAACACTCTATGCTCTCCATGACAAATTTTCCAAGTGCGGCCTTATCTCCCACGCCATAGAAGAGGTCGTAGCAGTCCAGTTGGGACACGATCCGCATCACATGGCCGATCTCTTGGGGCTTCTCCAACTCCATCGCCCCTTGGAACAGGATCTTTTCTTTCTCTGTCATATTGGAAAAGCGCCGCTCCAGCCAGTCATGCTCCGATTTTGTAACATAGAAGCCGTCCAGCTTGTCAAAGAGGGCGGTGTTTTGATCTGACATCGCTCACATCATCTCCAGTCCTTGTCCTATTTCCTGTTCCGACTGAAATGCCGGGAGAGGCTGGCCGTCCTTTCTGCGGATTAGACCATACTCTGTGATGGCGCCCAGCCGTTCATCCAGCATCTTCTGACCAATCTGAGCCGCCTGCGGGGTCTGGAACAGTTCCTCCGGCACGTCTGGATACTTCTCCCGGAATACCATCTCCGCATAGCCCCAGGTCTGTGCAACCTCGGGACGAAGTTCATACTGGTCGATCTCGCCCATCATCTGTGTGGCGTCCAGCAGACTGGGGTGGTCAACCGTGGATAAAAGGGCCTTATACCTGACCATATCCGATTCGGGCCACTCCCGTTCTATTTGAGCCAGCCGCTGGGCAAATTCGTCGGCCTGCTCAATGCCATCCTCATCGTCGATAGCGTCGTTGATAGCATCCCGCAGGGAGGGAATCAGGCAGTCCACACAGTGGAATGCGCATTCTTTCAGCGATGCGGCATCCACATTGTCTACAACTTGCCAGACTGCCTCGTCATTAAAGGGCAGGTTTAAGGTGGTCACATCGCTGCTGTCATATTGGGGATCATTAAAAAAGCCCTTGCTCACCTCCAGAGTCACTGGTGCGCCACAGCCTCCACAATAGAGAGTTTCACCAGGCCGGTACGCATAGATATCCTTGATTTCTCCGCCCAATTCTGCATAGCCGAAGTCAGTGAACACTCCGCCATGATCCTCTTGATGCTGTTCTCCCAGCAGTTCCAGCAGCCGTTCCCGAAAGCCGCTGCCCTCCTCTGTGGTATCCAGCAGAGCCATCGCCTCATTTGAGAGCATCTCACTCGCATACAAAAACGCCCCAAGTTCCTCATGATTGGAAACTTGAGGCGCAAAACAGCAGGCATCGGTATTGTAGGTCAGGTTGATCAGGCGGTCCAGCGGGATGGGAGCACGGCGGCGCTCGTGTTCGATTTCCAGCAGAACGGCCATTCCCATTTTCTGCTCCTCAGTCAGCGCGGCCAGCCGCAGAGCAAACAGGTTCAGTTCGTACAGATTGACATTCTGCCCAACCATGGCACGGGTGAGGCCGCTGCAGCAGATGCAAGTCAGTTCGTTTTTACAGGATTTGCCGTCTTTGATTCTCGCCTTTTGGAGTGCGTCGCTGAACTCCGCAAAGGATGCTGGCATTTTCATTACCGTGGCCGTCTCATAAGATTTAGGTCCGCTGTTGCTGATCTCCACCTCGAAAATTGTCTTATCCAAAAGTAATCCCTCCCTGTGTAGACTCTTGCTCAGGAGCCTCGGGCGGTTCCATGTCCGAGTGAACTTCGTTCACGGTTTCCAATATGGATTCCAAGTCTCTTTTCCGAGAAATATTCGCAAAATCCACGGAGCGGCAGTATACTTCGCCATCCTTTCCCACAGAGCACTGTGTCTGCTCTTTGCCTCGCACCTTTTTCGATTTCACTGCCAGGCATCCGTCATCGGCAATTCGTGAGGAGAAGCCCTTTTCCTTTAGCCGCTCTGACAATACCGAAAAAAACTGCCGCGTTCTCTCATCAAGATCCATTTTATACGCCTCTTTCTATAAACTCATTCCCTGCATCTCAATATCTTCTGCAGGAGCGGAAGGGGCCTCATAGAGTGTGCTTCGGCCATAAGCGATGCGGATGATATCCTCTGCGGAGTAGTCGGAGCCAGCGCCAAAAAGGTGCCTGAACTGCAGGCGGTCTGACGGAGCAATGTACCATGTGGAATACTGAGACTTCAGCCCTTTCAGGGATTCAGCCGATGTTTTGAAGGTCAGTTCCATTCCATCCTTCTGTACCGTGACATTGACCGTCTTTGCGCCACTTTTTTGGAGGGCATCTGTAATCGCCCGCATCCGATAGACCGGCGCATCACTGTCCTGGCTGAGCATCTGATACTCTGCCAGCAACGCATCCTTCTTTAGAAACTGCGCCAGAAATTCCTCCTGCTTGTCCCGCATGTACTGTTCCGCCGCTGTTTTTATATAATCCTCCGGGGATTTGAGGTAGGAGAGCAGGGTGTCTTCTGTCAAGGATGTAATATAATACTCACTGTGAAACTGTACATCGGGTTTCGCCCCAGAAAAAACGAGAGAAGCCGCCTCCCGCCCTGCCTCGGTTCCCTTATAATACCGGTATGAATTGATGTGCCTCTCACTGGTGAGTTCCCTGACAGAGAGGCGGCTTCGGTCATTGGAAATGGCTGCCTCAACATAGTGGTCGACCTCTTGGGCAATGCGTTTTCCGAACGCCGTAGAATCTTGGCATTCTTCTTCCGTCAGTCCGGAGACAAAGTCGGGAAGGGGGTCATCCAGAAGATGGAGCGCATGGTGTTGACGGTCATACAGGCCGCAGAACTCCAAACGGTCGTGCCAACTAATCCTCTCTCCATAAAATGTTTCGCATCCAAAAAGGTAATCAATCTCTGGCGTTGCGGGAACTTTCACTACTGAGCCCAAATGCTTGCCCTTTTGCAGAACTAAAACTGGCACAGCGGCATTTTCCAGCCACTCTTGAAACTCCTGCCGGGGAAGTGGGGCCTGCTTTTGCTGCGACATTACAAAATCCTCCCATTTTACTGTTTCTGCTCAAAGTTTGCACAACTTGTCTGGCCCGAGTATGACTCTTCATAGCGTTTGGGGTCAGCACCAAGCACATCCCACCCAGCCATGCTTCCTATCTCCATAGCTTGCCGCTGGATGGGGCTGACGCCCAAGTCTTCATTCAGCTCGTCCGCCAGTTCCACATTCCGTTCCTTGTCGCCGGTATCCCAGTCGGAAGGGTAGTAGCCAGTTTCACCCCGTTTGATGCAGATGAGTTGTCCGGTGGTCCGCAGGGTGGAGAAGCACAGTTCCGGCAACCCCTCGGCCACCTTGGGGGCAAACCGTTCCTGTTCGGTCTGGATGCTCCAATCATCAGGCTGCCACAGATGGACATACAGTTCGCCGCCGTCCACCTCGATGGGGCGCTGCTCGAGGCCTTCGCCCCATCCGTCAGAGGCTTGTCCACCCAGGTACTCTTTTAAGATGGTAAGCTCTGCCGGAGTTAGCTCTCCGGCCACCCGGCACTCCGCTACGCCCCAGAGCTGGCGATCCCTGATCTCAACAGTAAACACCGCCGAGCGGACCTTGTGATCTACGCTGTCGTCCTCACCGTACCAGTGCATGAGGCCGCTCTCGCTTTCCTCTGGTACCCGGTTTTTTACCAGAGCGGACAGAATTTGTCCCTCATAATCCATGAGGGTGCGGCCATCCCACTCCTCACCGTCCTCTGACATATCCCCCCACTCGTCCCGTCCATAGAAGTCCGCTGTGAGCGGCATATACAATTTGAATGTCTGAGGCTCTGGCAGATAGACCGAGAATCGGTCTTCTCCCAGCACCAGAGCCAGGGTACATCCATTGTCCCACTTTACATGGAATTGCCCGGCATCGTCGATATAATCCAGTTTCCCGGTACTGCCGGGGGAAATGGGCCGGGGATTACCGCCTATCTCTGTGAGTTGGATGCGGGAATCCTTGGGGAACTGTTGCCGCAAGAAGTCCAGCCACTCTCTCGGTACGCTTTGCATTTACATCTCTCCCATTCTAATCCCAATATCCGGCTGATTTAATTGTTGATAGAGCCGTTCCATCGCCTCCGCCACCACGAGGTCCGACCGGAAGCTTTCCAGTTTTTCGTGATCCGTAAAGAATTGCTGTTCACCGCTCTGGAAATGAACAAAGTCCACTGTGGCGATACCGTCCTTAGTAACGCCCAGCCGTTTCTCACTGGTATTGCTGTCCTGGTAGATTTGGATTGCTTCCTCCAGAGTCAGATCTTGCCTGATTACCTCCTGCGGGGTATTGGTGTCCGTCATGACAAACCAGGCATAGGTGTGGGGAATGCTGGGATCTGCGGCTTTCCTAAGAGCCTGCTTCCCAGTTTCAGTCAGTCCATAGTTGCAGGTACGGCGTGAATTGTCCTCACCGGCAAAATCCAACAGGATATCGTCTACCGCTTTCTTGACCTCCGGATCGTCTGTCAGCGTTTCAAAGCGGAAGCCGGTTGTGCTGCGGAAGGGCAGTTCCTCCCGGATGGTCTGGAGCAACGCCTTGGAATCCGTGAACTCCTGCTGTTCGCCGCTGGCGAAGGTTACCCGACCCACCACAGGGTGTTCCTGCCGGTACATCTCCTGCTGGCAAAGATCATAGCAATAGAGGTACCCCTGATACTCGCCGGGGAAGGGAGTACAGCGTAGGCAGAAACGGTAATTTTCTGTTTCCGCAATATAGCCATAACTCCTGCGGTCCTCTGTGATGGAGCCGCCATGCTGCCAGCAGTAGGCGTCCATGGCCCCCAGATTCTTCAGGAGTCCAGTCTGACGTAGGTCGTCCACAAATCGCTGCAGCACCTCTTTGAACTCCGGGGTGTTGAACCTATCCTCGTTATGGGGCCACCAGGTGTGCCAGAACTCCTTCTCACCATGGCCGAAATCCATGCGGAGGTGGCCTACAGTACCCAGTGCCTCGTCCAGCTTTTCTTCGGAATAGAACAGCCCCGCCTCATCCAAGGAGGCGGGGCGCAGTACAAACTCACGATTATCCTGGGGGTAGGCCAGATCATGCTCCTCGCAAAACTGCTCCAGCGTTAGTTCTTCTCCCAGCAGATAAAATGTGCCGTTGACCCGGCGCGAAGCAGTACCTTCATGCTTTAAAGGGATTGGAGAAAGTACGGTTCCTGCATGATAGTCAGCGGCATGATCCACCAGAGTGGTTCGGGTGCTGGGAGATTTATGTGTCCCCCGCAGGTCATAGCAGTACCACCCATCAGGAATGATATCCCGCTGAATCAGCCAGTTGGTGAACAGCACGGGTTTTCCAAGCAACTCTGCGTGTTGCATGGAGTCTGTCCAGATGTTAATGCTCATTTAATCCCTCCCATATTCATAGTGTTTTCCCACTCGTACTGGTTCCACAGCGTATCTTGTATCTGCGTACAGGGATTAATGCATCTGCAGCCCCTCTTGTACTTCAGGGAACGGATCACTGAGCTTTCGGAGCAGGCCAAATTCGGTCCTTCTCACGCCATCCTCCCGCATATAAAAGTTGCCCATTGCTTCGAAATCCGTAAAGCCATCGAGGGTAGAGATCAGTTCCTCGTCCGCCCCGATCCGCTCCAGCACCTGCTTGCCATATTCCTCCGGATCGTCCGGTACACGCTCGTAGTCATCCAGTTCAATGGAAAACCTCAAAGCCTCCTGGAGCGTTGCCGGCTGTTCCACCTCAAGGACAGAGAGGTATTTCAGCAATGCGCCATCCTCCTGGTCCATTATCCGGATATTTTCCGCCAACTCGTCCAATTGCTCCAGTCTCAGATCCATCCCCTGGAGAGGAAGATATTCCCCCAGATAAGGCCGCAGGGCATCCACCCGAGCGAGTTTCGCCATATTGAGGCTGTCCACTCCCAGAAGTTGTCTGGCGCTCTCCAATTGCTCAAAAGTTGCAGGCAGAGTTATCTGCGCTGTTTCGCTCTGTACACGAACAGGGCAGGGGTTTTCCATCCATATCCGGAAAACGCCGTCCAATGTCTCGTTCTCCAAAAGTTCAGGTGTCTTTTTCTGCACATAATTGCCGCTGGAATATGCTCCGCCATGCTTTTCCCGGTATTCAGCCCCCACACGGGCATAATTGATATAGGGCTTGAAGCGATTCGGAAATGGTGTGATCCCTTTGTTCACAAGGTAGATGCCCAATTCTGAATCAGACGACACATTGTTGACGAGCATATACTCATCCAGCCTGTCCGCCACAGTAAGGGCCCCATCCAAGTTCCAGACATGCTCCGCATCCAATGCCCCGGAAAAGATGGCGGCTTTCGCCGGAGAAAGTGCCTCTGTGCGTTCCGCCAGTTTTTGTAGTTTTTGAAACTGCTCCGAATCTTCCACATCCACATCGTACAGGCATTGGTAAAGGACCGGTACATTGCTGCTCACATCCAGGATGGCGGTGGCTGTGGTATCGAGGCTGATTCTGTCCAGGGAGGCAAATGCCTCCCCAATCTCAGCGGGACTGGCGGGCAGCTGCAGACGGACAGTTTCTTTTCCTTTTCCCCGGCTCAGAGTCAACAGAATCATCGTTACATTCCTCCCATCTGAAATTCCTGTTCCCGCTGGTGCTGCTCTGTCGGACCGCCGGCCATCAGTTCCTCCACTGTCAATGTGCCGCAGTAGGCCACATATCCTTTCTCCGTGAAGGCTCCCGTTTCCTGCTCCATACGGAGTTTGCCATAACGCTCATAATCATAGAACTCCTCCAAATTGGGGTCATATTCATAATGGCCGGAATCCTGGATCATGTATCTGCCATATTCGGCGGGAGTGCGGACTTTGGGTGCAAACTCAAACAGCTCCAGATTTTTGGCCAGTTCACGTATCTCGCCGGCACACTCCGGCTTGGCCATCTCCATGACCGCCGTCAACTTTTTCTGTTCCAAATCAGACAGTGCGGCGATGGCCGTCGCCATATCATTCAGCGCGAATAGATCCTCCCGTTGTCCCTCCAGGACCTCCTCCACCTCGGATGGAAGCAGACTGTCCTCATACCAGATGCGGGCATCGTGGATGTTAACGCCTGAGCGTGCAATTCCACGCTGGAGCTGTTGCTCGGAGCAGGGCAGGAGCAGCCAAGTGATTTGATCTGTATTTTCCGGCTCCTGCCGGGAGGAAAGCCCTACCGCCAGCAGATTCGGCTGGTAGTGGTAACAGGGGAAGTGGCGGCCGTCATAGAGCTGCTCCAGTTTCATCCCGTTGTCATAGACCACGCCATAAGGGGTAATTCTTCCCTCGGTATGATTGAGGATCAGGTCCAGGGCAAACTTGTGGCCATCCAGCTGATTTAACTCCTCTATTCCACAGCTCCCGCCCTGCAGCGTCATGTAGTGCTGCCGCCCAATGGCGTCCAGGTCGGAGAAGTCTGTGATGACCGTGGCCTGCTGGCAGCAAAAGGTCAGATTGATGAAATCCTTTATATTTGAGACGCCCAATTTGCAGGCCATTCCCTGGAACTGGGCAGCCTCACCGTCATCAAAACTGTCCAGCCGTTTGGCCAGATAGTCCAACTCATCAAAATTGACCAATGAGCCAACCAGTCTGTTCAGCACAGTATAGAAGCTGTCCAATTCATCCACCCGGCAATCCTGCTGGAGCGCATCACCGATTTCGAGTGGCTCCAGCAGTTCTATCATGCAGTCATATTCCTCATCAGGGACAGGGAACGGAATTGTGATCTGCCCATATTCTGGGTGCTGAGCGCTGCTCAGTACCGCTTTCAGCACATAGCCCATTCTGGCGCCTCCTTACTCGCATCTATGACCGCCTTTCCATATCTGGCAATCAGGGTTGCGTAAATAATATTGTGGAAGTCCAGATCACTCACCAGTTTTGGGTGTGCCAGATCTTCTGCCTCCATGGGTGACTTCAGGTCATACAGCCGTCTGGCGGAATAAAAGACGGGGTAATCCTGTATCGCAAATCCATGGGGTTTGGATACGATGCGGCTGAAATCAATGGAATCGTGTGAAAGAGCGGAGAGCGCCGGTTGCCAGAGCCGCTCCTTTGAGGTGAGAAGATAGAGCGCCGCCAGATAGCCAGGAGGCGCGTCATCCCATACCCTGTCCGCAAAGCGGCTTCTGAGGTGGACGGACACTGTGTGCAGGACTGCCTGATCCGGCCCACTCCAGTGTTCCACAGCCTGAATCCTCTTGTGCAGGCCGGCATGAGGGATGTGTCCGAAATATTCCAGAATCAAATCCAGGTACTCAATCGCGCCGGACTTCAACCGCTCCGCGATATACGGACAGGTGTGGACTTGACAGGATCGGCGGCGGTAATGCAGGCAGTACCGGCAATCCACATCCTCCGGCTTGTAGCAGAAGCGGCTGAGGATCATCATCCCGCCGCCGCGCTTCTGGAAGCCAGGGACGCTCATCATCATATGCTCCAGACCGGCTCGAGGGGTATCCTGAGCGAAATATCTTGTCATGGCACACTCCTTCTTTCGAAACAAAAAAGCGGGAGCCGCGTCTGCACACACTGTGCAGCATAAGCGGCTCCCGCTTTTTTGATGTTACATATCCATTTGTGGTTCCTGCGCTTGTCCCTGTTCCAGTCTGTCCGCCAGATCTGGGACAATGTATTCGATCTTCGTCCTTGCAGTCTGCAAGACTTTGAGCTGGCCATCTTCCAACTCCGGACCTTCATCCAGCAGGTAGTCTGTGGCCCGGTAGAGTTCAGTCAGTTCCTCCGGTGAGAAAAGCTGGGTCTTGGAGATCAGCCCGGAGCGGACGGCAAAATCCTGCTTGGCCCCGCAAAAATCTTCATCATAATAATGTCCGTAGCTCACACCGGTTCTGTTATAGTCCCAGATCCAAGTGACAAACTGATAGCCCCAGCCATTTTCCAACTCCCGGCCAGCCAGCACTGCGCCGCCAAAATCCGCCAGCAGATGGAATTTTTCGCTCAGACCGCTGATATGAAGAGTGGGCGCAATTTGAACCGCCTCAACATAAGTGTACACTTCATCTGCGGTCTGTGCGACTCTGTGGTACAATTCACTGGCCTCCGGATTATTGCTCCCGGCAGGAAAAAGGAACACATCGTTTCCTGGAGAAACAAAGAGGACAGGCTGACCATGGAGGAAAATCTCCAGCCGCCTATCCTCCACATTGGATGATTCAACTCCGCCTTCTCTCAGGCGCCGGGAAAGTTCTTCAAAAAATTTTCTCAATGGTTACACCTCATTTCTTTTTTCCATCTGTTGGGATGACAACAAAAAAGCGGAGATTCTATCATTGAATCTCTGCTTCAATAACTATATTGGTTTTTCTCCGGGGGGAAGGGAATCAGGTGTCCGTCCTCTTTGTATTTTCGTATGGATAAAACAATGACTCACACATTTGGTCTGTGTGAGTCATTGTTTTTGGTGGAGATAAGCGGGATCGAACCGCTGACCTCTTGAATGCCATTCAAGCG
>OWJC01000326.1_pt1 | contig 29292 bp, 30 predicted proteins | sample 1732731 | NCBI WGS metagenome assembly OWJC01 (sample SAMN05065747, study PRJEB22554) | human gut metagenome | biome: ENVO:2100002; feature: ENVO:00000062; material: ENVO:00002003 | host: Homo sapiens | place: USA
ACGAGATGAGCGCTAGTCTCGTGGGCTCGGAGATGTGTATAAGAGACAGGGCGCAAGCGCCCGGCGGTCTCGTGAGAGATGCGGCGAAGAATGATAGAAGGAAGCAGATAAGATGAAAATACTGGCTTTTGAATCCTCCTGCGACGAGACCGCGGTGGCGGTCGTCGAGGACGGACGGCGCGTGTTCTCCGACGCCATCGCGTCGCAGGCGGATATGCACGCGCTCTACGGCGGCGTGGTGCCGGAGATCGCCTCGCGCAAGCACGTCGAGGCCATCGCCGCGCTGACGGACAAGGCGCTCGCGGACGCGGGCGTGACGAAGCGGGACATCGACGCGGTGGCGGTCACCTACGCGCCGGGCCTGATCGGCGCGGTGCTGGTGGGGCTGAGCTTCGCCAAGTCCGTCGCCTACGCGCTGGGCGTACCGCTCATTCCGGTGCATCATATCCGCGGCCACATCGCCGCGAATTATCTGGCGTTCCCGGAGCTGGAGCCGCCGTTCCTGGCGCTGTGCATGTCCGGCGGCAACACGCTGCTCGTGGACGTGCGGGATTATACCGACCTTGTTCTCGTCGGCGCGACGCGCGACGACGCGGCGGGCGAATGCTTCGACAAGGCCGCGCGCGTGCTCGGGATGCCCTATCCCGGCGGCAAGCCGATGGACGAGCTGGCGCAGCAGAGCGCGGGCGGCGTGTACGACCTGCCGCGCGCGAGCATCGAGGGGCACCCGCTCGACATGAGCTTTTCCGGCCTCAAGACGGCGGTGGTCAATCTCGCCCACAACGCCGAGCAGAAGGGCGAGCCGCTCGACCGCGCGGCGCTCGCGCGGGACTTTACCCGCGCGGTGTCCGATGAGCTGGTGCCGCGCGCCATGCTGGCCGCGCGCATGTGCGGACGCAAAACGCTGGTCGCCGCCGGCGGCGTGGCCGCGAACACCATCCTCCGCGCCGACCTGATGGCGGCATGTGCGCGCGAGGGCGTGAAGCTGTACCTCCCACCGCTCCGGCTGTGCGGCGATAACGGCGCGATGATCGGCGCGCAGGGCTACTATGAGTATTTGGCCGGCGCTCGCGCGGACCTGTCGCTCAACGCCTACGCCACCCGCGGCATTGACGACGCGGTGGTCGCCTACCGTGCGCAGGTGCGCGACATATTCGCCTGAGATGAATAAAAGCCGCAGACCTGTCAAGGTCTGCGGCTTTCCTTTTTGACGGAGCAAAATGAAATCCTGCAAAATAAAGGCGTTATGGAAACAAGCGGACGTTATTTGCAAAAGGGAGAAGAAATATCGTGCGTTATGTCAAACGAGTCATGTACCGGAGAGGGACGGGACATTTGACGCTGCAGCTGTGCGGAATGTCTGAGAATTTCAGGAAACCAAAGAAATATAGGACATTATAAGTCTGGGGATAAGTCTGTGGAAACTGTGGATAACTATTTGTAGAAAAGCATTATTGAAAAACTTATGTGAACTCGTCGAACAATCGCGCGAGGGCAGAGAGCGTGCCGGAAAAAGTCGGGAAAAGAAAGGCAAAGTACGGGTTTTCCCGATTTTTGACGAAGCGCGTCGGGCACCGTTTTGGGTTGCTGGCGCGGTTTGCGGGGCGTGACCGCCGCCGGCGGGCCGTCCAAAATGCAAGAGAGCGAGCGCAAATACAAATGGTATTATTCACCGAAATGCACATTCAAAAATGAGAAGAAAGCAGGCCGGGAAAAAACAATGGTTTCTGTCTTGACGCGGGCAAAAAAGTGTGCTAAAATATCATTCGTCTTTGAGAAAGACGCTGGTGTAGCTCAGTCGGTAGAGCAGCTGATTCGTAATCAGCAGGTCAGGTGTTCGAGTCACCCCACCAGCTCCAAAAAGCACCGAAAACTTCGGTTTTCGGTGCTTTTTTGTTGCAAAAACGCTGAAAATGGTGTGAGCCAAAATGCGGGTCAATTGCTGACCCACACCGTGACCCACACGCGGAAATGTGCGAATAGGTTTAAAGAGTACCGGAGAGGAGGCTTTGCCTTCTCTCCGGTACTTTTGTGTTCTTTTTCTGCTCACATCACTTGTGCCATGAAGCTGCCCATTTTCTCCGCAGCCTTTTGCTGCATCTGCCGTGTGGCGTGGGTGTAGGTGCGGAGGGTGAAACCCGCATCATAGTGCCCCAGCATGGAGGACACCGTCTTTACGTCCACACCGTTCTGTAGTGCTAACGTGGCAAATGTGTGTCTAAGATCATGGAAGCGTATGTGCGGCAGTCCTGCGTCTTTTAGTATTTTCTTGTGCAGGTTTACGATGGAATCGGGATAGTACATCTCTCCTGTGATCGGTGACGGAAACATATAGGGGTTATCAGGGTGTTTGTCATGCTCGGAGATCAGTAAGTCAACGGCTTCTTGCGGTATACTGACCTTGCGGACCGAAGTCTCTGTTTTTGGTCGTGTTAGCGCCAGTTCACCATTTGGATTTTTCACATACTGTTTGCTAACGGATATGGTTCGGTTCTGAATGTCGAGGTCAGACCATAGGAGGGCAGTGAGCTCGCCCTTGCGCAGTCCACTGACCAGTTCCAGATAAAACATCGGCAGGGCATTACGCCGCTCGGCGGCGTTCAGATACGAGCTGATGGGGTCTGGGCGAAGAATCTTCATCTCTTGTTTTTCAATTTTGGGGATGATGCAGTTTTCTGTGGGATTGCTGAGAATGAGTTTTTCCTTCATCGCCCGGTCAAGAGCATTGTGCAGCATCATGTGGATGCCGCGCACAGTGGAATTGCTCAGTCCGGGTTTCTCCTTTTTCTGTACCTTTCGCAACCTGCCATTGCTTTGTAAATCGTTGCAGAGCTTTTGCAGGTCACGGGTGGTGAGCTTATTCAGCGGGATATCCCCGATAGCAGGGATGATATGCTGTTCGATGTTCCGGTGGTAGTAGTTCATGGTGGATGGGCGAATGTGCGGTTTGGCATACAATTCAAACCACGTCCGCAGCCAAGCGGCAACCGTGTATTCATCGGCGCGGCCGACGTCCAATGACTGGCTTTCCTCAATGGCTTTCTTTAGTTTTGCCTTGCATTCTGCCTGCGTTTTACCCAGCACATTTTTGATGATGCGCTTTCCGGTTTCGGGGTGATAGCCTGCTGTGTAGCGCCCCTCCCAGCGCCCGTCTGCGCGTTTGCGGATGTTGCCCTCGCCGTTGGCGCGTTTTTTAGCCATTCGTGATCATCTCCTTTGCTTTTTCTTCCTCGTCGGCATCGAAGGAGTAGGGCGTTCCCAGCTCTCCGGCGATACCGGCCGCCAGCTTGAAGCCCGCCGTGAAGCTCATCAACTTGGCTTCGACCAGCAACGCGTTCTGTGCGTCCAGCAACCGAAGCAGTTTTCTGCGGCTTTCGGCATCTATGCCATCGCGCAGACCCTCACGGGCGGATTGGACGGCGTAGACGAGCTGCTCCGGCTGCTTTTCGTCGAATCGTTCCTGCAAGGCTTTCATGTAGTCGTACATGGCGCACCCTCCTTTGGTAGCCAACACACATACCACAACTCTGGCAGGAAAGCTATTACTTTTTCGAGAATCATCTTTATTTACAGCGGTGCGTTTTTGAAAAGGTTTTATTGACTTCAGCAGTGCAAAATATGCGCGCTTTGTGTCTTAATGAATCAATGGAACTGCATCGTGTATCCCTGCGGTTCGAATTCATGATCGTCCGGCTTGTGGCCGAGGGCGACGCGCTTTTGCCGTAGCTGTGCCAGCCGCTTGCGGTCGATTTGGACACCGTTGGCAGCGGGAGCCGGGGCGTTGTCCCGGAAGATATTGCCCATGTGGTAGAGCAGCCGGGTGGAGGCCAGCAGGACGGAGGGCGGCTCCTGTTCGCCGCGCTCCATGCGTTTCATGAAAAATTCCGCGTAGGCATGGCCGTTATCCCGCGCCGCCGCGAACCATTCGTAGGCGGCGTCCATGTCCTTCGGAACGCCCTCGCCCATGAGGGTCAGCTTTCCCAAGAGGTACTGTGCGTAGGCGCTGCCGTTATCCGCGGCCTGCCGCAAATATGACACTGCTGTTTCGGCATCTTTTATCGTATTTTTGTCACTGAGATATTCCTTGCCCAACCGGTAGGCGGCGAAATCGTTGCCGTTGTCCGCCGAGCGTTTCAACCAGTAGATCCCCTTGGCAGGATTGTGAACGTTGGCATCATCGGAGAGATACAGCTTGCCGAGGGCGTACTGTGCCGCGTCCAAGTCTTGCTCGGCTGCGCGTTCCAACAGCTTTTGTGCTTTGGCTGTGTCTGGTATCAGCAGTCCGCCGTCACGGTACGCCGTGCCGATGATGTACTGGGCGTAGGCGTCACCGTCCTCCGCAAGCTGCTCCAACTGCTCCGCCGCTTCATCCCGTTCCTCCAGAGGGTAACTCTCATCGTTCGCCACGCTTTGCAGATCCTGACACGCATAGCTCATGTCATAGGCGCTGATCTGTTCGCCGTCATCCTTCATTTCCTCGTCCTCGAAGGAAATTCTGTTCATGCGAATATGCTCCGCTTCTTTGATCACCGCGTTCTTGATCTGGCGGAACTCCTTCTGCTGAGACAGCGGCGGACGCAGCCGTTTCTTTCCCTCGGAGTAGTAATCCTCCACCTGACATTGCAGCTCCCACCACGTCTGGTAACACGCATCCACGGTAGGCAGCCGCGCCATCTGATCGACGATCTCGTCCACCAGCTTTTTCATCGGCTTTGGCAGATAGCCGTAGGTTTTCTTGCCGCCGACCTGACCGAGCTGCCGCGACAGCTCCCAGATCATCTGCTCCGCCTCCGGGTGGATGCAGGTCATCTCCCGCATGGCCTTCGCCAATTCCAGCATGGTTTTCCGCGCTTCCGCCACCAGCTCGTCTCGCGATTTGCTTTTCTGCTCGTAGACATGGAGCAATTCCTGACGGAAGATCTGGTTGGTGAGCGTGAACTTGATTTGCCGTATCCCATCTTTGGACAGGTATGCCTGATTGGGTTTCACCGACCACGCCATCATGTGGACGTGAGGATGATTGCCCTCGTCATGGAAGGCGGCGTACCAGTGGAAATCCTCCGGCGGGATCTTCATCGCCGCGGCGATGTCGGTTACTCGCTGCCTTTGGCAGCGTTGTGAAAGGGGGCTGTTCTTGCCGGAAGAACAGCCCCCTTTCGATCCCCCCAAGACCGCAAGGGCTGCGCCCTTGACCTGCCATTGCCCATTCGTGCACGGCTGATGCTGCACACGCTGTGCCAAGGAATGCCTGCCAATTTTTGCTGCGGCTTTCGACTTGGCCTGCGTCTATGTCCGCTTGGCCGCTGCCTTTGTATGGTTTCGAGGCTTTTTGCAGCGGCTCTCGTACCAGCACTGCAGCAGCAGCTGAGCGAAAAGAGAAGCACACCAAATCGTTCAGAAGAAAAACTCTGACATGCGGTCGCTGAAAAATGGCTTGACATTGGCGGTTCGGGGTCAAGGGGCGTCAGCCCCTTGCGTTCTCTTGGGGTTCCAAAGGGGTGGTTCTCTGCGGCAGAGAATCACCCCTTTGATAGAAGCCGCACTTGATGTACGGGCTTTTGACGATCAGCCTTGCCATGCTTCGCTCTCCAGCTCACGGAGCTTTTGTTCCAGCCGCAGCTGACCGTTGGTGCGCTTGACGGCGGCGATGCTCTTGGCCCGCTCCTGCCGAAGCACTTCCTCGCTCACATTGAGGCTTTGCAGGAGAATGGACAGCGCCATGTCCATCTCCACCGCCTGCTTGCAGAGCAGCGACGCGATGCGATCCTCGAAGAGTTTCAGCCGATTGTCAATGGCAGACTGCACCGCTCTCGGAAGCATGGTGCTCTCGCCAGCCGCAAGCGTGTCCGCGTAGCAGTTCACCGCCTTTTCGATGAAATCATTCTTGCTGCGGCAGTTATCTTCCTGATACCACCGCTCTATTTTGGCGGCCGTTTCATCCGTCATCCGGAAGTTCAGCCTGTTTTCATTTCTGCTCATCATTCCCTCCGATCTGCCGTAAGGCACGCTCGTTTTCGTTGAAACACCTGGGCTTACGGGAACTAAGACGCCAGCCGTTCCAAAATTTCCCATAAAAGGTGCCACAACCGCCTCTCTGAAAACCCTCGTCAACTGCCCGCACTGCGGGCAGAAGTGATTGGGCAGAGCGTCGGTTCCGATGCCAGCCCTTTATCCTGCTTTCTTTTTCGTCCTCGGAAAAGCCGCAAAAGCGCAGAAAATGTAGTCATACCAGCGTTTCCAATACATCGGTTACACGGCCTTCAACACCTCCGGCGCAAACGGCTCACGTTCGTTTTCACAGGTGAAAGCGGGTACACACTTGCCTTCACCAACAGGATCGCACACAGCGGCTCACAGGGCGAAACAAGGGCGTTTCGAGCGGGGGTGGTATCACTACCCTCGGACCGTTTTGCGCGGTTCAGAAACCCTGCGTGGCCGGGTGTCAGAACGGCATACTTTGCCGTTTTGTGCACGGGAGGAGTGTGTGGGAAAGAAGCAGAGAGCCTTCTGGACATCGACGCACGCACTGTGCGTCGATGTCCAGAGGCGACGCGGTCCCGTAGGAACGCGCAGCCCCGCTGCTGGTTCCTGCGCTGTATTGGTGAGCTTCACGGTTTGCCATCGCTGCGTCGAAATTCAGGAGAGAGCTTTCACGCGCCTTGCTGTGCCGACAGCTTTATCTGCGCTTTGTGACGTTCAGTGGTTCTGTCCAATGCAGTAAGTTGTCGTTCATAGTATGTTGCCATGACCTCGTGCATTGGGATTAGCGTGTAGAGCAGGTTGCCATTTTTCTTGATACCGTTCTTTGTGATGATTTTAGTATGCTCCGTGACGATGAACCCATGCTCCTCCAGCAGGTGCACATGCTTAGCAACGGTGTTGCGGGAAATGTGTAGTCTTTTGGCGATGGTTCCCTCGCTCGGATGACACTGATTCGTTTTCCTATCCGCGTTACGCAGCAGGTAGATGTACACCGCGACCGCACCGGCAGGCAGGTCAAAGTCCAGCAACTCATTCGGTACGGGGAAGCAGTTCTTCGCATGTTCCCAACCGACCGGCGGTTTTGTTCTTCTCATGCATCACCACCGCCCTTCATGTGCTGCCCGACCCATTCGATGAATTTCTCTTTCGGTACGACCATGCGGCTGCCGACGCGCAGCGTTGGGAAGTCCTTTTCGTGCATCAGCTCGTAGGCACTGGACGGCGCAACACCGAGTACTCGTGCGACCATTGCCGCGTTAAGGAACAGCGGCAGATCGTCATAGGTTTTGTAGGTTGACTCTTTCAAAAATTTACCTCCGTGTATTGGAATTCAGAGAAATGATCCTTGCGTTTCGGAGGGCTCTCTGTTAGACTGTTCGCAGATGGCGTCTGCGTTTTCCAAAACGCGGCGCACCGCTGGACTGCTGCAACAGTTCAGCGGTTTTCTTTTAGTAGCTCATTTCATTCACGCCTCCTTTTGTTTAGATTGATTTTCGACGTTCCATCTGATACGATGAGGGTAACATACGAAGAACATCCCAGCAATAGCTTTGGATGTATTACGGTAAATGCCAAACTATTTTTTACAAAGGCATAATGCCAAGTGAAACAGGCTTTAGATTTTCCAGTGGATTGTAACGCTCTCACTGGTTGCATCAATGTGGGATATGAGAATATCAACCACCTTGCGCTTATCGTCAAAACTCACGGACTCCCAATCGTTGAGGTAATTCGTGATACAGTCAATTTGCGTGTCCGAAACGGAATTAGCGGTGAGATCGGCCACCAGCTTTAACTGCTTTTGCCGTTCTGCGTCCAGCTCCTCGATCCTATTGTTTGCGTATTGCAGGAGCAGCGGGTTTGCCCCGGACAAAGTGTCCAGAAGTTTCTCAATCTCGCTTTCCGTCTTTGCCAGGGCAACACGGGCGGCGGTCAGTTTGGGGTTATAGCCCGGTTCCTTGCCGCCTTTCAGCGTGTGATACTTCCGCATTTTCTCCACCATCTCGCCATACACAAAGGACTCCATGCTTTGCGCCGTCAGCGTACCGGCACCCTCGCAGCTCCCGTTATCGGCCCGCTGCTTGCACCGCAGGTAAGTAACGCCGTTTTGGGCTCTCAAGCCCACCAGAGCATAGCCGCAGCGTCCGCACTTGATTTTCCCGGCCAGCCAGGTATTGTGGCATTTGCGGCCATTCTGGAATGAGGTGTTTTGTGACAGCTTGCGCTGGACGGTCAGCCAAAGGCTGGAGGGGATGCGCCCCTGGTGGGGAGCGATTACAAGGATTTGTTCTTCACCCTCCCGGCCCTGGTAGAGATAGCAGCTATTGTCCCCCGTGAACATTTCCGGGGGGCTTTCGATTTTTACGCCCTGGGCTTTGAAGTATTCGTAGATGTCCATATCGGCCTGGACATAGACCGGATTTCTCAGCAGTTTTGAGATAAAGGCCCGTTGCAGGGCTTTTCCATAGACATCAATGGAGTTTTTGACAAAGTACCGGGTTATATCGCCGTAGGAGCTGCTCGGCTCCGCATACATCTGGTACATCAGCTCGGCAAAATCCATTTCCGCGTTTTCCACCAGCTTCTTTGTCTTGATCCCGTCCATGACGATGGGCTCAGTATCAAAACCGTATGGCGTCCGGCCCCGCATATAGTAGCCTTTGGTACACCGGGAATAAAAAGCGTCCTGCACGCGCATTTGGATGCTTTCCCGTTCCAGCTGGGCAAACACGATACAGATATTGAGCATCGCCCTGCCCATCGGGGTAGAGGTATCAAATTTTTCCGTACAGGACACAAACTCCACATTGTACTGCTTGAACAGCTCCATGAGCTTTGCAAAGTCCACAATGGAGCGGCTGATCCGATCCAGCTTGTAGACAATCACCCGCTTGATGAGCCCCAGCTTGATGTCCTGCAAAAGCCGCTGGAAGTCCGGGCGTTCAATATTCTTGCCGGAGTAACCTTTATCCTTGTACTCCCGGCCCTCACCGCCTTTCAATTCGTAACGGCAAAATTCAAACTGACTTTCAATGCTGATACTGTCCTTTTTGTCAATCGACTGCCGCCCATAAATCGCGTCAATTCTGTTATCCATAATTAGCTCCCTTTCCATAAATGGGAGCCAACCTACAACTATATTATACCTCTAATGCCCCCATGCAACAAGGATGACTCCGGCCTACCCCCTCTGTCCGGCGTACTTTACGAACACATCAAACAGCCGCCGTTCAATTTCGCGGTTTCGTTTGTCCCGCTCCTGCGGCGAGTATATGGGGGTAACATTCTTGACGGTGATCGTCCGATCCCCAAGAACGGCAGTTTTGATCTCGCTTTCGTATTTGACCTGTGCCTGCATAAAATACCTCCCTCTTAAAACGGTATGGATAAAGGAAACGGCCAGCACCCGCATAGGGCGCTGGCCGCTTGATGGTGTGACCTCTGGACACTTTGTCCAGAAGTCAATAGGGGCTCCGCTCGTAGTAAGCCGCAGCCTCCTCCGGGGTAGTGTAGTCAAAAACCTCGTGGAGCTCCAGCATGACCTGTTCAATGTCGGTGGGCTTGAAGCCGCACCGCTCCATCGCAGAGATCACATAGCCCCGGCAGGCCCCCTCGCTCCACGGCTGGGAGAGCAGGGCCGCCAATTCTGGATCGTAGTTCATAGAGCGTTCCCCTTTTTCATAAAGATATAGGGGAGCACTGCGCTCATTTTCTTGCCCCGTCATAAGACAGCATCCTCGGCTGCGGCGCTCCCCCGCAAAGAGGGAGGCGGCCCGGCACTGTGGCCTGGGGCCCCCGCGTCCCCTTTACGGAGAGGGAAAAACTTCCTCTCATATACCCAGGACAAAAAAGGAGCAAATGGAGATGGTAATTAGAAATTTTCTCTCAAATATTTTTTCATCCGTTTGATGCCGCTTTCCACGGAACAACGGACGGCGCTCTTGTCCACGCCCTCCTCGCGGGCGATCTGACGGTAGCTTTTGCCGAGGATCAAGTGAGCGTCCACCCGGCGGCCCTGGATCTCCGGCAGGGAGTTGAGGGCATTCCACAGACGGAAAAACAGCTCTTTCCGATCCAGGAGCTCCTGGGGGCTGGGCTCATGCAGGCACGCGGAATATTCGATCCCGTCATCACAGTCCAGGGAATAAAACGCCTTATTCCGGGTAAGCCGCCGCTGATAGGACGCTTCATCCCTCCGGCTGGCCATAAGTGCCTCGGCCACTTCATCGGGCACCTCCACCAGCTCGTCCACTATGTACCAATAATAAAAATCTTTCAGATTGATTGTAGTCATAACTTGTCCTCCATTTTGTTTCGGTGGGTGGGTTGATCGGAAACAAAATGGAGGGCTGGCGGAGAACGGCACCCAGAGGAGCCGCCCCGTACCCCTGGACACTTTGTCCAGAAGTAAGGCAAGCAAAATGCGCTTGCACAGCACAAGGCCGCACAAGCGCATAAAGCGAGGAATTTATTTATATTAGAACAATTTTCGCAACCAATATCAGAATATCCTTGTCCGGTGCCTGGGCTTTTTTTGACAAATTAAGGGCATGGACAAGGCAAAGAAACACGGCGTACCTCCTTTGCCGCCGTGGGTATAAAAAAGCGGCGGCCTTGAAATGATTAGTTTCAAAACCGCCGTTTGACTTCTGCCCCTATTTGAGGCGCATAACAACACAGCCGCCAATCCAACGGTTTTTTTATATGCCGTTTCCGTTGGCGGCCCCCAAACAACTATTAACCTCAAGAAAAAATACAGAAAAGAGAATATAATACGGTGCCGATGCCAAGTAATATATACACTATTCTCAACCCGAGCGAATATTTTGCGTCTGGATTTCTCGTTAAGAATTTTGGTAATTTTATTTTGTTGCAGATAAAACCGAATATCACAAAACCTGCACCAATCACAAGCGTTACATATTGCCAATACTCACTTAAAAACTTTTCTATAAACTCCATCACTTGCCCATCCAATATTTCATGCAATACTCACTCAGCTTTTCATAGTCAAACATATAATTAACGTCCATGAGATAATTTTCCATCATCGCCACGGAACTAATAAGCTGTAAATCTATTTTGCTATCTTCAAGCTGGTCATTCTTTAAGATGAACAGGCTTGTTTTCTTGTCCTGCGTCATTTCGGAATTAGTCTTTTTGCAATAAATAGGTTCATCAATCCAATCCCATTTAGGATCTACGGGAATAAGTACGATTTCAGGAATGTTATTATCGTCTATGCCATAGCCCATAAGCCAGTTGTAATATGTATGAACAGTTTTCGTTAGTTTTTTCTTTGTTGTCATTTTCCAGACAACGGCGGTCTGATAATCTTTCCCTGTCTTTTCCTTAAATACTTCCGCTACCTTTTTCATATTTTCTTCTTGTTTAGCGGTCAGCTTTCCTTGCAGCGGCTTAAAAATGTTTCCAAACAATCCCATGATTTTTCACCTTTCCTTTTTGTTATTGTTGCAGTCGTTTTTGCATTGAAAGTTTATCCTCTTTCCATGCTTCATACAATTCCTCGTTTTCTTCCCACAATTCTCTTAATTCAGAATTATCAGAAAGAATGGCACCAATAGCCGTTACTGCTTTTTGTTTGAGGGGAGAAAAGTCAAAACATTTTTGTGAACTTGTCCACTCAAAATAATCTTCCTCATCACACCTATACACAAAGCTGTTTATTACGCTGTCAATAACGGCCGCTGATACTAAAGCGTAATGCGCTTCATCATAAGGATTTGAGCGATTGTCCTGGGCATACCATTGAGCAAAGCCAGAGCCTACCCGATCAAAAAATTGCGTGGACAACTTTCCGTCCAGCTTGTCCCGGATAAACACACGCAAGTCGGGGCCATTCCCCGCCCTAACTGTTTCTACCACATTTCGGTACTGGGTAAGAAACGGGTTGCTCATTTGCCCTCGTTCCATAGCCCAACGCAGATAAACGGCCATAGAGTTGTAAGCGGCCAGTTCATCAACAGGCAAATGCAAATCCCGGATACGTTTTAGATGACTTTCCGCATTATCCATTTCCGCTAAATCATAGCCAATCGTATCTTCATCTGTAATTGCATTAAGGCGCGTGGGGTTAATGACCTCCAAGATTTCGTCCGGGCATTTATCTATAAGTTCATCTACACTATTTTCTAACTTAAACTCCATTTCTTCCTTGTAGAGAGGGATAAGCTGATAAAAATTCACTTCGTCCCCGTCGGGGAGAGTGCAGAAGTATGAGGGTTCACCAAACACACCGGGATTTAATAACATAGCCCCGCACAATTTTGTACTTTCCGCAAATGGCTCACCGGAACTTATGGTATGTCCCCAGCCAAGCCAAGTATTTCTATCTTTAACAGGTATGCGGGCAATCCATTTCAAAACATCAATAGGCCAATACCATTTTTCCTCTTGCCAATCCTCCTCCGACAATTTCCAATCCGGGGGAAGATTGATTAAAAGCTCTGCCCGTTCCAATTTTTTCTCTGTTAGTTCCTCTGGCACGTTCATTCTATGAGCGCCCATTCCAAATGTAACAAGGGTATAATAGTTATGATCTTTTCGCGGTGGAATAACGCAGATGTCCAAATGAATACCTGTGGAAACACTTTCGTGAAATACGTAATCATAATAACCGAAATATTTTTCAATGTGTTTCTCTACCGCATCCCAATCGGCCTCGCCATACATTTCGACTGGTTCTTCCGAAAGATACCCCTCACAATCGCTCACCAATTTCTGCGCTTCTGGATTGTCCGGCTCTAATTCCAGCCACCGCTTTCCATATTCAAGAGCAACAGCCGCCGTATCATCTGCCATGAGGTGAGCATATCCCATGCGAGCGTTCCAGTACGGGTCATTTTCTCCCTGTTTCCATACAGTTTCCAAAATGTCAATGGAGTGTTGGATAAGTTCCTTATCTACTTCATCATCATCTCCATGCGCCTTGTGATCTCCCAATACTGCCAAATTGCTATAAGCCCGACCAAGCAATACGGTCAATTTATATCCACGCTCTTTTTCCGGGATAGCTTCAATGGCTTCAATACACCGGGAAAATTCATCGTTTTTATTCCACTGTTCAAGTTGTTCCAGCAAATTGTCCATACCATAATCCTCCTCCAGTTGACGTTTTCAAAACAAAAAAGCGTTTCTATCCGCGCAGAAAACTGCCTTGATAGAAACGCTTATATATACCAATATTATTGGGGGCATGACAAAAGCCCGATGCTACATAGTTATAGCACCGCTCCGCTTGCTTGCTTGCTTGCTTGCTTGCTTGCTTGCTTGCTTTAGGATGGCAGAAGTCATGTTGCTTGTCAACCCCTTTTTGAAAAGTTATTTATAGACATTATAGCAGAACATTTGAAGTATGGCAATATTCTTTTTGGAATGTTCGCCCCCTGCACTATCCGCTCCAAAGCGCCTGTTTTTCAGGTTTGCACGAAACGGCAAGCAGGGCAGGTGTGCCCACACCTGCTATTTTTGCGTGGCCGGGGCCCCGCAAAAATGCTTGTTGGGGAGCTCCCCAAACCCGCTGCACCTCTGGACAAAGTGTCCAGAAGTCCTTATTGTCTGCGGCCCCGGCGCTACCGCTCCTGGGCCTTATCTTCCCGCCCGTCTGGATAGCCGCGCAGGAAGTCGATGTTGCCCTTGACCGCCACGGCCTCCCGCATATCTGCCTGGGCCTTGCGGTACTCGGCATAGAGGGCCTTTTTCTTTTCAGAGAGCTCCCGCCGCCGCTTTTTCAGCGCGTCCATCTTTGGGAGCTTTGCCCCGTCCAAAAGCTCACTCATGGCGGCCTTTGCCGCCCGATAGTCAGAAAGCTCCGCCTCGTGCTGGGCCAGATATTTTTTAGAATACCGGGCCGCCTTGTAGCCGTCAAACACGGGCCTCGTCTTTGCGTACTTTACCACAGCCCCCATGAGCTGGGAAGTATGGGAGAGGGCGGCCTCGGTGTCCCGCAGCTCCCCGGCCAGGGAGTGAAAGCGATCCACCGCCGCCTCGGTGGTGGCCTCCAGCGCCGCATAGTCGGTCAGCCCATGCTCACGGAGATACAGGAGCGCGGCGGCCATCTGTTTGAGGTTGTAGACTTTGGCCCACCGCTCGTAGGCCGGGCCTTTGCCCTGGGCCAGACGGTTTTGAATGTCGATGATGAGATCGACGCGCCGGGGCGGGGGCGGGCCCTCCTTTGGCAGCTCCGGGATCGGGCGCTCCCCGGCGATCACCGCCCGGATGTCCTCCGGGTCAAAGCCGGGGCCCAGGGTGGACGAGCGCAGGCGGGTGGGCTTATCCTGCCCAGGGGCCAGGAATGAGATCACTCCGCCCCGGCCACGCTTCACCGCAAAGCCGGACTCCTCCATGAGCCGCAGGAACGCCGCAAAGTCGGCGGGCTGTTTCCCCAGGGCCTCCACGATAGCCAGCCGCACTCGCTGCTGGGCCGAGGGCGGGCGTTCCCCGACCCATTGGCCGTAGTGGAGAAAGCGGCCCTTGCTGTGGAGCTTCGGGTTTTGGATCACAGACAGGTCATGCTCCAGGCATACCCGGTCAGAGAGCCGCCGCAGGGCTGCCGCCGATCTGAAAAAATCCCGGAATTTCCCGGTATAGTCCAGGGTGGTGGAATTGTAGTAAATGTGATTATGGATGTGCTGGCGGTCTGTATGGGTGGCAACAAAAAAGGCGTGCTTTCCCTTTGTCCAGCGCATAGCCGTTTCATAGCCCACCCGGTTTGCCTCCTCCGGGGTGATCTCCCCAGGACGGAAGGACTGCCGGATCTGATAGCACAGCACATCCGCATCCCGCCGCTGCTCCCGGCCCGTGACGGCCTTGTACTTTGCCTTTGCCAGCAGGAACTCGGCGTCGGCTGTGCGGTGGTCGCACTCATAGGCGGAAATGAGCTCCCCGCCCTGGGTTTTCTCCGGGTTTTGTCCGTAGTCGAAACGGTCTTTCAGCGATTGGGCAACAGTTTCCCCCTTGCTGATATGGTGGGTGATCAAGCGTGTTGTGGCCGTAAGCTCACCTCCTCCAGATAGACGAAAAGAGGGCGGCGGGAACATACCCGCCGCCCGGCACTTCTGGACAAAGTGTCCAGAGGTCATCAGCTAAACATAAAATCCTGCAAGGCATATTTCACCCCATACAGGCGCTCCAGCAGCCACTCCCCGATGGCCGGGAGCCCAAAGGGGGAAACCAAAAACGCCAGCACCAGCATGGCAATACACCCGGTATGCAGCCCTGCGAAAAAACCGCAGGCCGCCAGCAGGACAAAGGCGGTACACGCCAGCCAGCAGAACGCGCCCGCGATGCAGGAGAGGAACGAGAGCACCGCCACAGCGAGGATCAGCGCCAAAACAAAGGAGGCCGCGATAATTTTCAAAATGATACGCATGGTTCATACCTCCTACAAAAGTTTGCTATTTGCCTCTATATGTATATTATAACTCAGTAAGAGGGGGCCAACAAGGATGACTCCGGCTGCCCCCACCTCTGGACAAAGTGTCCAGAAGCCGGGGCAGCCGGGGAGCGTTGCGCTCCCCGGCAAGGGTTAAAGCTCCACCACCGCCGACAGCTTTTTGAGCAGGTCGGACAGCGGCTCCCACAGGGTTTCATAGTCCCGCTGGAGGGCCTTGATCTCCTCCGGGTAAATGCCGCCGTAGGTGTTCGCCTGGATCGCTACCTGGTTTAGATTGTTGGAGCACCGCCGCTGGAGCGATACCAGCTCCCGGACGGGCGAAAGGTCAACATGGAGCACATAGCCGTTGAGGGCCATTTTCCGCACATAGGCCCCCAGGTTACGGACACCCGCCTCGGCCATGCGCTCCCGGATCAGCGCCAGTTCCTCCTCGGACACCATCACATGAAGATGGACAGGGCGGCGGCGCTTTTTCTGGCTCACCGTTCCTCGCGCTCCCGGCTCCGATAGGGGCGGGGCGGCTCCTTTACCTTGTCCAGCGGCTTTTCCTCCTCCGGGGGCTGGGGGGAGCCAAACACGCCGCACAGCCGTTTCATTTCCAGATCGGCCCGATCCTGTTCCCTCTGTTTTTCCATACACATACCTCCTAACGCTCGCCCCTGTCGGGTGCTTTCTTTTTTGGGGCCTCCGGCCCCTGGTGCTCCAGGGCCTCCCGCTGGGCGGCCTTGAGCTGGTCACGGATTGAGGGCTGCCTGTCGCCAGTCAGAAGCGCCCGCCGCACCCGGATGTTTTCCGTACATTCCATCAGCTTTTCCACGGTAGCCTTTGCCGTTGGCACATAAGCGTCCGCCTCGGCGCTCCATTCTGTAAGCCTGCGCCCCTCCGGGAGCTGGCGCATATCCTCCCACGGCCCCACCGCCTGGGCCAGCGCATCCATACGCCGCCACACATCGGGGTTATCCCGTGAGGGCCGCAGCTCATAGCAGAACAGTTCATCATCCGTCAACTGTTTTCCGTATTCCAGCTCGCCCCAGGCCAGGAACGCGCCACCCTCCACCGGAAGCCGTTTATCATAGTTCTGGAAACGGATGGGATCGTTGCCGCCGCCTTTTGGGAACGTGCCGATGTCAATGGGCCGTTGGGTGGAATAGTATTTGAAGCTGTCTGGCTGGGGGCCTTCCGACGCCAGGAAAACGGAGTTTTCCTTTTCATAGTCACCCGCCCGTTTCAGAAAATCTTTGACCGCCGCCCGTTCTGTCGTGAAATAATGCCCCCAGTCAAAAGAACGGCGGCCCTGCTCCTCGGTGACTTTCCAGGTCACATAGGGATCGGGGGCCCGCAGATTTTCCCCCAGGGCAAAGCCCTTGTTATCATCGTAAAGTAAAAGCCGCTTGATTTCATATCCGGCATTTCGCTCCATATACAGCACCTCCTGAATTTGTTGAGATAAGCCGCCACCTCTGGACAAAGTGTCCAGAAGTGACAGCGCGGGGATGTGGAAAGCATTTTGCTGAAATGGGGGCGGGGCATAGAAACATACGGCCCACCCCAAAACCGGCCCCGGAAAGCCTTGTAATCAGCGGGTTTTCCGGGGCCTAATTTTCCACACATCACCTCCGCTTTTTTCGCATATACTCCCGCTTTTGCCGCCGCAGGGCGATCCGGGCGCAAGCCTCGGAGCAGTAGGCCATGCGCCCATCCACGGGGACAGCCCCGCCGCAGATGGGGCAGGGCTTGAAAACCGGGGGCGGGCCCTCGGTCAAGAGCGCCGCCTCCAGCGCCGGATCAAGGGGCAGGACAGCCTCCCGGAAATAACGGCAATAGGCCCCCGTCCAGCATTTGCCGAACATATAACATTCGCACTCCAGGGGCAGGCATCCATATTCCTTGTCATAGTTGGCGCACCACTTCACCACCAGGGCGCGGATTTTGCTTTTTTCCTCGCGGGTCAGTTCACGGGCCACCCCATCACCTCCCGGCAGGGGTTTTCAAAAGCTCCCGGTAGCAGGACACACAGCCGATCCCCCGCCAGTAGGGGCACCCGGAACACCGGGAGCCTTTGGGCGCTTTGGGGATGGAGGGGGCCAGGGGCCGGGGCTTCTGTTTCATCATTTTTTCATAAGGGTTATTGGTAAAGTTCATTCCTCATCCTCCTCGCTGTTTTCGTCCTCGTCCCAGGGCGGGCCGTCGTCCTCATAGTCCTCCTCGCCGTAGTCCTCCTCTGGCTCGGCGGCCTGCTGCTGTTTGGGCCGGAGCACCTTGAAATAGAACGCGGCCCCGCCGCCGATCCCGGCCACCGCCAGGATGAGCAGGAGCGTCCCCATGCTGCCGCCTGTTTCCGGCTCCTCCGCAGGTTCCTCGGTTTCCACAGGCTCCGGGGCTGCGCCCACGCATTTTCCCATATTGACAGAGCAGACGGCGCACTCTGTATTGACAGCCCCCACCTCGCATTTTTCAGAGCAGGAGCACACCGCCTGTTCCACGCCAGCGGCCTCGGCTGCGGCCAGCAGGTCGGCCTCGTCCACCACATTCAGAAAATAGGTTTCGTACTGTTCGCCCTCCTCGTCCACGGGCTTGTCGTAGTCAATGACGAAATAAAATGTAGCCCCGCCGCTGGTATGGACGGTGATAAACTGCTTGTTGGTGTTTTCGTCATAGAGCAGGTCGCGGGTCACAAAGCCGCCCTCCTCCGAAAAGCCCTGGCCGGGTTCAATGGTAGGCTCCGGGGCCGGGGCTGGGGTTTCCATTGTGGGATCGCCGTAATCAGAGCCCGCCCCGCCATCTGCATAGGCATAGGACGGGACGCTAAAGCCGCATAAAAGAACAGCGGCGCAAAGCGCCGCCGTCAAAGACTTCCATCGTTTCATATTCAATTTTCCTCCTTTTCCACAGGCCCCGACTTCTGGACACTTTGTCCAGAAGTGCCCTCCCGGAGCTGCTGAAGCACCAGGGGCAGCTCCTCCAGGGAAATGCTCAGGCCCCGCACGATGTCCACGATCTCGCTGTTTTCGGCCTCCAGCTTGTTTTTCTCCAGCTCCTTGAGCCGGGCCTGCTGCTCGTTGATTTTGGCCTTGACCTTTTCAATCTCGGCCTGGATTTTTTGGCTTTTGCTTGCCGCCATAGAATACCTCCAATCATGGTAAACGCCCGTAGGCGTAGAAATGGGACTGCCAGTAGCTTGTATTCAAATTCGCGTAGCTGATGGGATCGCCCGCATGGATCATCATCCCGTCCCCCACATAGATACCACAGTGGGAAACGCCGCTTGTATCATAGGTGCCCTCAAAAAAGACCAGATCGCCGGGGCGGGGCGCGCTGGTGGGGGTGCAGATGTTGTAAAGCCCCTGGGCCCCCAGGCGGCCCACATCCCAGCCGGAGTGATTGATCACCCAGGACACGAAGCCGGAGCAGTCAAAGGAAGTGGCCGGAGAGCTGCCGCCCCACAATAGTGATAGGTAATCCTTTGATGTTATCTCCGGATTTTCCCCCACTTCACACCGTGCATGCGACTTTCACCGCACACGGCGTTCCATCGTTAGTCATACTCACAATCTATTACAATCTACCTTGTTCGTTTTTAGGGGTTGTGTTCCCCGAATTTCTCCTAAACCTGCTTTCAGGCGCAGAGCGTTCAGCTTTTCCATTTGCTTCTTATTGAGATTGCAGACTTTAAGGTAATAAGTAATCGTTTCAACCGTTTCTGCATGGACGAGCCGGTGTACCAGTTTATTTATCAGCACCAGATTTTCGTAGCTGTCATTCCCACCGTATTTTTTCGGCTTGATGTGGTGGCAGTGTATTTCATCTGTTGTCAGAAATGGCATTCCCGTAACAGCACATTTTCCGTATTGTGCCGAGAATAGGGAAATCCGGTTATCAGCTAATTCAACGCTCCTGTTTCCTATAGGCTGTCGCATAAGTGCCAGCATCAGATTCATGTTGATTTTCAGATTATCGTGCAATCCCTTCCGCCCCGCTGAGGTGTAGCAGTTGATAGCCCTTTTTCGGCTTAGAGGGATGCTATGCCGGATATAGCTGATAGGATATACTGGTTCGTCCGTCCCTTTCACATAGCGTAGCGATTTAGACTTTCCATATTTCTGCGATTCAAAGACTGTTAATTTTCGGCCGTTTCTCACAAGTCTGCTTCCCTGGCGTTCCTTTAATCCATTGGTCAGCACTGTCATGACAGAACGTCCCAGGGAACTGCAATCTTCACTGATACAAGTTGCTATTCTGTAATAGTCTTGCAGCCCCACGACGATTGAGTTATACAGCGAAATCTCACCACGCTCATGTTTTTCCTTTCTTGGGTGGATTATATTTTTCGCCTGTGTGACCAGTTTTTGACGCGCATGTTCAAGCTGTTTGTCACCTACATGAGATTTGATGACATATTTATCTGCTCTGCGAAACACCTTCATCTTGAACCCTAAGAACTCTGAATAGCGATGTTTTACATTCACTATCTTTGTTTTTGTTGGCGAAACCTCTAAATGCAGACGTTCCATTAACCATTGTGTGACTGCCTTCATCGTCCGTTCCGCTTCATCTTTCGTCCTGCAAAATATTCTGAAATCATCAGCGTAACGGACAATATACATCTCCTTTAGATTTGTCCTTCGCATAAACTTGTAGGCATTGGATTTATTGATACTGCCATTTGCGTTTATGGAGGTCTTGTATTTTGCCGTGACCGGATTATCCTGCCATTGGCTGTCAACCCATTGGTCTAATTCATTCAGCACGATATTCGCCAGAAGCGGGGAGATAATACCGCCTTGGGGTGTCCCTTTGGTCGGGTATTCCATTGCCCCATTTTCTAACCGTATTGGTGCTTTAAGAATCCGTTTCAGCACGAACAGGAGATTTTTGTCCCTGATTCCGAGCGACCATATCTGCTTTATCAGCTTGCTGTGGTCTACATTGTCAAAGAATCCTTTGACATCAAACTCAACGACATAGTGCAGTCTTGTATTCTGTATTAAGAACTCCGCTCTTGCGATGGCGTTTTCAGCAGACCTGTTTGGACGGAATCCATAACTGTTTTCGCTGAATTTCGCTTCACAAATCGGCTCCATGACCTGCTTGATACATTGTTGTACCAGCCGGTCCCAGACGCAGGGGATTCCCAGCGGCCTGGTTTTTGTTGGGTCGTAAGGTTTTGGTATTTCTTTTCTTCGGACAGGTTTCGGACGATACCCATGTGTACTGCCGATTGTAATGAAACGGACTGTATCAATAACCTCATCCGGCATCAGCTTTCCGATGTCATCGAATGTCACGCCATCTGTTCCCGGAGTTTTGCTTCCGTCATTTGACTTGATATTTCTATATGCCAGCAGGATATTTTCACGTTTTAAGATGATGTTCATCAAATTTGTGAAAGTCTCATTTTTACTGCTTTTCGCATACAGACCGTCAAACACTTCCTGTATTCCGTAATACTCAGCATGGCGCAGTCCGCTCATACATAATGATTTTTCGGCTTTCTCTTTTGGCATAAGGCATCACTCCCTTCTTTTGAATTGAGTGACTTTTTTGTCCTACTCGAATCCTTACTGCGATTGAATGATTGTTTCATATATGACTAATGACTTGAGGCCATCCCTCCGAATCCTTCTTTTTCGCGGGATTCATCGTAAGTCCGACCTCTGCTTTTCAGCACCGGTTCGGCAGCTTATTTTCTTCGTCTGCCTGCTTTACCACTATGGTAAAGCCCGATACCTTTCCTTGTTCCGATAATTCTATCTGTGCATATACCCTTAGGTCTCCGCTTTAGTCCTGTCAGCTTGGATGCGCCTTTAACACATCATGGTCGTTCATACATACGATTTTTACTAAACCACACTGACGGCGAATTAACGCCACCATACATTTCTATATGGCCTACCTTTAGACCTGTACATTCGCGGTTTTCGTCAGTGCTTCCGCACATTCTAACCATAGGTATTTTATAGAGCCCCGGCCTATAGGTGACACCGCCCACCTCTGGGCGGCTTTCGTGTGGCTGGTTGTTATCCAGCAATTCTTACGGTCACTCTCAGCCGACTTCACCGAGCTTCTGACCCATAGCGTTTCCGCTTTAAGCCAGTCGGAGTATTAGGCTGGCGTTTCAGGGCGTTACCCCATCATTCCACCAATCGAATTACCAGTTCACCTGTCTTTCTTTTCACCTCCAATCATTGGACAAGTGCCCAACCTTTTCAGTTGGGAACAAGTTGCACCATAGGGGAAACCGAGATATTTTTCCGCTTCTTTCAGAATGGCGGCAAAGGTTTCATCATCCAGATAGGACTCCGGGACTTCATGCTCCGGCGGGCGGTTGGTGATGTATTTCCCGATATAGCCGGACGAGGGAAACAGATCGGGGCGGTTCCCCAACGTGGACATATACAGGGCGTACATGGAAAGCTGCTCCTCGGACATCATGTAAACCGGGACGTGGGAGAGGTTGAAGTTTTCCAGCGTGACATAGCAGATGTAATAGTTGTACGGCACCTCCACATCGTAGTCGTTGCCCTCGCTGTCCGTCCTTGTGACCGTGCGGTAGCGTACCTCGACAACCACATCCTCGGTCAAAATGTACTGGCGGTCAAAGAGGTCTTGCAGCGTCCCGCGCACCTCGTCCAATGTCCACGCGCCCTCATGGAGTGCGGAGATCATGGAGATCAGTACATAGGGATCGTGTTCAATGGTGTCGAGGTCAAAATGGTATTCGTCGTAATCGTGGGTGCGGGTGTAGGTGTCGAGGTAGCGTTGCAGCTCGTCCTCCAGAGCGCAGTAGGCGGCCTCGGCTCCCAGCATATCCGCGTCCTCCGCCTTATAGGTGCTGGCGGCGATGGCCGCAAGGGTGCTGTTTCCCACGGACACCATCGAGGACATACACGATTGCAGGGTCAGCACCACCAGCAGGCAGCCCAGCGCAAGCAGCGTCCCCACGGGATGCCGCTTGACGAACGCCGCCGCTTCCCGGACAAACCGATCTGTGGCCGATACGGTTTGTTCGGCGGCTTTGGCGGTCTGCTTGGCGGTTTCCCGCGCCTTGCGCTGATACTCCCGTTTCAGCTTGTGGCGGTGCCATAACCGGGCGGCGGCGCTCTGCGCCTCCGGCTGCTCCTGCGCGAACTTGCGGGAATGGTAGTCTGCCGTGGCATTGATGTACCGGGACTCGGCACGGGCGGCAGCCTTGGCCGGGTGCTCCCGGATGGCCCTGCGTACCTTGTGCCGCCCATAGTGCAGCGCGGCCTCGCCGGAACGCTCCACAAAATGACCGCCCTCCACACCTACATTGTCGCGCTCCTCCTGATACACCTTCCCATGCAGAAAAGCATGGGTTTCATGTCCGGCGATCCGGGCGATTCGCTTGATGGGGCCGGGCTTTTTCGGCGGCTTCTGCTTTGCCAGCCTTTCACGGGCCTTGTTCAGCCGTTCCTCCCGGCTCTCCATGCGGAGCTTGGACTTGTGGAGCTTGGCCTGTTCGCTGTCGGTATGGAACTTCTGGCCACCGTGACCAGAAGCAGCCCCGCCCTCGGGCGGCTTATTCTGTCTGTTTTCCATTGACGGCGTCCTCCGGCTTGGTGGTCAGCAGGTCGTAGATCTCGCCACGGGGGAAACGGTCAACAAACGGGATGGTGACGCTGCCATAGAACAGCAGGCCCTCGCCGGAGTTGGACTGCGTGATATACGATAGCTGGTGCTCTGAAATGCCGATTTGCTTGGCAAGAATGGCGCGGTCACTCTGCGCCTGCGACAGCAGGATCATAAAATCCGTATTGTCCAGAATGTTCTCGATCTCCCGGCTGGCCAGCAGGTCGTAGGGTAGGGTAAAGGCGCCTTGCCGCCGCTGGCGGTAGGTTTCCTACACCCTCCCTCGGAACCGGACTTACTCCTCTCAAAGTATCCGGCTCCCCATTAGTAATTGACGTATTGATTAGTGTCTGTGTATTCTTTCATGGCACTTGCTGCAAACGACAAGCGTTTTTCTCCGCTTCTTTTTCATCACGGTTTCCCAATCAGAATTACCCAATTCGTTTAAGTTCCGTATAACGTGAACCTCATACAAATCGGCTTCTTTACACCCACATAATTCACAAACTCTGGCATTGAGCCGCTGTCTGATAGTGGTTTTCCAGCTAAATTTCTTTCTCTGATAGATGATGTCACTCGCTTCGCCACGCTTACAGTCAGCGATTTTAACGGGGCGCACACGCTTTGTCCCTGTTTTGGTTTCATAAGGAACAGACCATGTTTTCCCGTCTTTATACTGGCGAATGATTTTGCGGATACTGGTTTTATGCTTATTAGCAATCGTTTTTAAGCAACTGTACTCCATGAGATAGCAGAAGTAGTCCAACGTGTGATAATCACAAGCCAGATTGTAATAGTTGCATAACCCTCTTGCTTCGGCATTGTACTGTTCCACAATTTCATAATCCGCAAGGTTGAGAAGTCCGGCTCGGTGTATCGGCTGAAACTCCCCGTTTTCCTTTTGGCGAATGACTTTCTTTGCAAACATGAATTTTTCAATCTTTTCCGTATGGGGAATAGACAAGGCAACTTTCATGTGCAGGGTACGGGATTTTCTCCACGTTCCGTTTTTCATTCTGTGACCTTTGACTTCCTGATTTCTGCGGACACAAATATCATAGCCAATGAAGCGGACTTTTTCGGAGCTGTGCGTTATCAGCGTCTTTTCCTCGCTCAGAGTTAATTTCAGCTCTGTGCTTAGAAATTCAGCGATTTCGGCTTTCAATTCCTCACATTCCGTTTTTGTGCCACACACGCCTGCCAGCCAATCGTCCGCATAACGGACAAAAGTAAACTTCTTGTTGTCGGCAGGTTTGCAGGGCAGATTTCTCATAGCTTTCTTCTGCGCCCTATGCTGGTCAATCAGTTCTTGTCTTGCCGCTTCATCAGAGGTATGGTCAATCCAGTAAGACAGTCTTTTTAATTCTTTGCTTGCCGCATGATATTCCAGTGTCTGATATGCAGACCTCGGCTTATCAAAGAGTTCTGCGATTTCCCGAAACTTCTTGTCCAGCTCATTCAGATAGATATTTGCAAGTATCGGGGAACAGATACCACCCTGCGGAGAACCGCTGTAAGTGGCGTTGTACTTCCAATTCTCGATATACCCAGCTTTCAAAAACTGGCGAATGATGTTCAGAAAACGACTGTCCTTGATTTTCCTGCTCAAAATCTCAATCAATTTTTCGTGATTGATGTTATCAAAACAACCTTGTATATCGCCCTCGATAAACCAGACCACGCCTGTGAAGTCAGAAGAAATCTGACGCAGTGCGGTATGACAGCTTTTGCCCGGTCTGAAACCGTGGGAATGACTGTCAAAGACAGGTTCATAGATAGCTTCCAAAATCATTCTGACAACTTCTTGCAGGAGCTTGTCACGGAAAGACGGGATACCCAGCGGACGGAGTTTTCCATTTTTCTTTGGAATATACTCACGCCTTACAGGATTAGCCTTGTAGGTTCCGTCCTTTAGTGACTGGATTAACTCTTTTATATAGAAGTCACTGAAACCGTCTGCGGTATCGTCGTCGATACCCTGTGTTGTTGCACCTTTGTTTGCATAAAGTTTCTGATAGGCGGCGTAGTAAATATCTTCACGAAGCAAGTATCTGTAAAGTCTTGTGAATACGCCGTCTTTGTGTTCGCTGGAACACTTTTCAATACGCTCTAAAATTTCAGATGTTGGTTTCATTGAGGTTTCTCCTCCCTTTCATTCTTACATTTTAGATGTTACTAACTGGCTCCCTTCGCCATGTAAGGGTCATTACCCCTCTCGGACTACTATGGAGCCTCCGTTACCATATCCGGCAAATGAGCCGGACTTAGGCAATCCCCAGTTAGCACTGTGCATAGGTTAGTGAAGATTGTCGGATATGCTTTCGGTTCGTTGTGACGTGTTCTCACGCCTGTTTCATAACGTGTTGGCAGTTATCCCGCCGTGAAAGATGACGTGACAGCGTTATGACATGGGTTTCAGGACTTTTCCCACACCTGCAAAAAACAGGAACTGGAACCTTACATTCGATAAACCCAATCTTATCCTCATATCTTCTTAACATTAGGAAACAGTCGCACCTAAGTCCTTTGGTGACTATTCCTTTTTCTGCCATGCGCTGTTCCCGTAAAGGATTTCTCCTTAGTCGGTAAGGCAGATTGTTTCGCACACTGCCGTGTGCGGCAGTACCTTAGACTGCTTTGCACAGCGCCCTATCTGGGCGCACTTTCACATTCTGCGTCAGGGCCGAGGGAACGCAGCCCTGCTTGCGGAGCATCTTCCAGACGGTTACGAAATAGCTGGCGGTCAGCGGATCGCGGAGCAGGATATGGAACTCGTCGAAATAGCACCATGTCGCCACGCCGTTTTTGAAGTTGGTTCCCACCGCAGAGGTGACAAAATCGTTGGTGATGTGCATGGCGATCTTGCGGAGATTTTCGCCCATGCCTTTGAGCACAAAGCACACCACGCGGGAATTGAGGTTGACGTTGGTAGGATGGTTAAAGAGATTGAGGGAGCCTGTGCAGTAAAGCTCCAGCGCCGTGGCAATCCGCTTGGCCTCCGGCTCCGGCTGGCGCAGCAGCTCCTCATACAAATCTTGCAGCAGCGGTGGTTTTGTTGTTTCCAGCCCCAGCGCCATTTCCCGGTACACCTGACGCACACAGCGGTCAATGACGGTTTTCTCGATAGGCTGCAAACCGTCCCGGCCTCCCACCACCAGCTCACACAGCGACAGCAGAAAATCCGCTTTCAAGGACAGGGGGCTGTCCCCGCCGCCCATGTCCATCTGAACATCCATCGGGGAAATGTGGTTGGGGCTGTCCGGCGCGATCTCGATGACCTGACCGCCCAGCCGTTCCACCAGCGGGGCATATTCGCCCATCGGGTCTACCACGATGATGCGATCCTGCGGAATGGCAAGAAAGACATTGAGCAATTCACGCTTGGCGGCAAAGCTCTTGCCGCTGCCAGTGGAACCGAGATAAAGGCCGTTGGCGGATTTCAGCTTTTTTCGGTCAGCCATGATGACGTTATGGGACAGGGCGTTCATGCCGTAATAGAGGGACGGGCCATCCATGCGAAGCTCCCGGGTCATAAAGGGTACAAAGATGGCCGTGGAGCTGGTAGTCATGCCGCGCTGAATTTCAATGCCGTTGTAGCCGAGGGCCAGCGAGGACATATAGCCCTGCTCCTGCTGCCAGTCCAGCCGCTTGACGGCGCAGTTATATTTCTGCGCGATGCCGTTGACGGTGAAAATGTCGTTTTCCAGCCGCTCCCGCGTTGGGGCGGTGTTGACGATCAGGAACGTCAAGAGGAACATTCGCTCGTTGCGGCTTTGCAGGTCGGCCAGCAGCTCGGCGGCGTCCTTGGAAAAGGTGACAAGATCGGGCGGGAGAATGTCAGGGTCATATCCAGCGCGGGTAGCCTTGCGCTGCTCCTCCACTTTCATCTTGTCGATGTCGGAGATTTTTCCCTTGACTGTTTTAATAGCCTTGACCTGATCCACCGCCTGAATGTGCATGGAGACAGTCAGCTCGGCGTCCAGCTCCAAAATCTCCAACAGCAGCTTGTCCGACAGCTCCGACGCCATAATCTGCAAATAGGACGCCGCGCCCCATGTCTGGCCCACGCGGAACGAGCGGCTCTGCCGGAAGTCAAAGCTGCCCGGCACGATAAAGTCTTTCGTTCCCATGCCCGTATGGGCGATGTCCGCCCACTTGAAGCGGAACGGCTCCCGGCTGCCGGGATGAAGCTGGCCATGCAGCAGGGCCAAACGCTCCCGCCCGTCAAGGGGCTGGCTCTGTACCCCCAGCCGCTTAAAGTTGCCGATCACGTCCGCCTCTACACGTTCCAAACGGGGACGGGCGGCGGCCACATTTTCAGCGGGGATGCAAAAGGTGACGTACTTGGCCCGTTCGATACCGTTGTTGCTTTTGGCGATCTGGTTTTTCAGCATCCCCGTGTATTCCGTGCGGACGCTGTTGAAGCGGTCATCCGCCTCGGAGATATTCACCTTGTAGCGGCTCCCGGAACGGCTGCGGCGGTTGACAAAGGAAAGCTGGAACGGCAGCGAACTGTCAAAATAATTCAGCCACGCACTCCAGGCGCCGAAAATGGCCGTCTGATCCTCGGCGGACGCAACGGAATAGTTGATGTCCTCATATTCCAGCGTTTTTGTGTAAACCCCTCCGGGGAGCTGACAAATACCGTCCGGCAGCATCCGCACGTAGGGAATGGTCTGCTGGGCCGATATGGTCGCCGGACGATTACCGGCCCGCGTCAGGCTTTTTGACTTCTTGGGGCTTTTGCTCAAGTGTGACCTCCTTTCCCGCAAACGGGGCGTAGATATTCTGCGTCTGATAGGGCCTCACACCGGGCCGCAGGAACTTGGCCCGGATGATATTCCGGGCCACCTTTTCAAAGGGCAGGCCATCACGCTCATACATCGCCATGAAAAAGGCCGGGAGCATGAGCGCGATCATCAGGAACATCGCCCCGGTGCCGCCCAGCGCGTGACGGGTCAGCAGATACACGGGGATGCCCACGGCAGCCGCGCCGCCGAAGCAGATAAGCTGGCGGCGGGTAAGGTTAAAGGCAATTTTCGTCTTGATCTTGGAAAGATCGTTGGGAACATTCACATAGGGCAAGAAACATCCCCCTTTCCGCTATCTTCTGGCCAGCGTGACCAGAGGCCCGCTGTCGGCTCCACCTCGTTGCCCCACACGTCCCAGCCGGGAGGGGTCTGCCGTGCGAACAGCTCCACACGGGGCCTGTCGCCCATGAGGGCAACGATTTTCTCCCGCGTTTCATCCGGCTTTTTGCTGTGGGCCTCGATGGGTGAAATGATAAGCTGGTGGATGTCGGCGGCCTGCCGCTTTGGGTGTCCCTTGGTCGCCAGCAGGCAGACCTCGGCGTTGGCCCGCGTCCAGAAGCCCAGCCCATAAAACCAGCTATCCGCCTTTTTGTTCTTTTTGAGCCAGACAAAAGCGACGCTTTTATAGGTGAAGCCCCACGCACGGATCAGCCGCAGGGCCTCCGGGAGCTGCGGGAACGTGGCCCACATGAAAAGGGCGCTGTCCTTGGCCGCAAGCTCGGCCACAGGCAGCGCGCATAATTCATCAATGCTCATGGTGGGGTAATGGTTTTCTGCCGCCCCCTGCACTTTCTTTGCGGAGTAGCGCCACGGGGGATCGGCGTAAATAATTTCGTAGGTTCCTGTCATCATTCTCCTTTCCCGCCCCCGGCCACAGCCTCCCGCGCCCGCCGGATGCGCTCCGTGGCGGGGCCATAAAAGGCTGGGGCGGTTTCAAAGCAGACGAAGCGGCGGCCCGTGTTCAGCGCGGCCACGGCAGTTGTGCCGGAGCCAGCGCAGATGTCCGCCACCACCTCGCCGGGGCGTGTGTAGGTGCGGATCAGGTACTCGCACAGGGCCACGGGCTTCTGCGTGGGATGTACGGTGGTTGTCACCGTGGGGAACGCCAGCACGTTCCCCGGAAAGCGCCGCCCATCGGACTCCCCGCTGGTGCGTTCAAACTCCCCGTAGTTGGGGCTGCTCCCGCTGCAACGGTGGATTTTCTTGTACGGCTTGCCCTGCTCAAACTGCGGAAAGTAGGCCGGGGACTTCTGGTAGAACACCAGAATGTTCTCCGTCTTTTTCAGCGGAGCGCGGCGGGCATTGAGAAAACCCGTGCAGCGGCTTTTGTACCATACCCACTCATAACGGAGCATGGCGAGGTTGGACGCGCCCAGCACCTTGTCATAGGGGCATTGTGCGAAAAACAGCACCGCGCCCTCCGGCTTGACGGCCCATTTCACCGCCTCCCACAGCTCCGGGAGCGGCAGCGGCACATCCCAAAAGTTCCGGGTC
>OWJC01000330.1_pt1 | contig 29005 bp, 30 predicted proteins | sample 1732731 | NCBI WGS metagenome assembly OWJC01 (sample SAMN05065747, study PRJEB22554) | human gut metagenome | biome: ENVO:2100002; feature: ENVO:00000062; material: ENVO:00002003 | host: Homo sapiens | place: USA
AAACCGTCAGCTAACAGTTGATAAGTAAATTAGTTCCTTATCACTGTTAAGCCAACGGTTTCGGGGTTTTTTCTTTGCTCTATTGCAATTTGCATTTCTTTTTCCCGAAGAGCCTTGCCCCATTTTTTCATCAAATATTATCCCTCATACAAAATATCTCCTTTGTCGTTCTATTTTAATTCTTCAGCCCGCCCGCTATTAGCGTTTGCAGTAAAGTAGGCAGTGCGACGGGAATTGCATTTCCCTTCAAGCGTTATTTGCTGTTATTCTTTCCCGCTGCGAGAAATCCGGCAGCGGGATGCCGGCAAATTTCGCTCTTTTTTTTGCTCCGTTGAGCCGTGGCGCGTTGTTGAACTGCTCTCCATTCAGGTAGTCCGTCATGGAGGTGATCGCCTCCCGTTCGATGTCCTCGCTCTTGTGAAGATACTTCCTTGTTGTCTCGATGGACGAGTGTCCCAAGATCCCCTGAACAATGTTGAGCGGCGTCCGTTCCTCCACCAGCCGCGTTGCCAGTGTGTGCCGCAGAGCATGAGGATTAACCTTTTTGATCTCACATCGCTTTGATATGGCGTTGAGTCGGATCTCAAAGCTCTTGGGGTCAATGTGCGTCCCTGCTCTTGACGGAAACAGCAGATTATCCGGATTGGGCCAGCTGGAGTGAGCAAGCGTGTAGAGATGTCGGATCAACAGCTCGCACAAGCCGTCCGAAATAGCGATCTCGCGGTTCGATGTCTTTGTCTTTGGCGTGCTTTGGACGATCAGGTGCGTTTTCTTCTTCGGGTCGTAATTCAAAATCCTGATGTTCGGATTGTCCAACGACAGTGCCTCCGTTTTTACCCGAATCAGATTTTTGTTGATCCGCAGTGTCTGCCGTTCCAAGTCAAGGTCCGCAATCTCCAACGCAAGCAGCTCGCCCACACGGAAGCCAACGAACAGATCGGTCAAGATCGCTATGCGCTGTGTTTCCTTCATGACCTCCTCCATAAAAATCTGCATTTCAGAGGGACTCAAAACACGCATCTCCTTTGCGACGACCTCCGGCCTTGTTGTGCTCAGTGTCGGGTTGCACGGGAGCTTGTACTTGCTTTGAGCGTATGTGAAAAAGTCCTTGAGGATCATGTGATGATTGCGAATCGTTTTGGGGGACAGTCCGCCGTTCCGCCCGTCCATACGCGCACCGTTGAGCTGTTTCTTTTGGTAATATTCCTGTATCACATCCGGACTGATCTGATACAGGAGCATTTCATCAAAGACAGGAGCAAAGTGCGTGTGGTAGATGTCTAAATAGCTTGCGTAGGTCGATGGCTTTCTGGTCGGCGGGGACTTGTAAAGACGAAGCCAGTCCACAAAAGCATCCTTGAATTGCGCTTCCGACTCCATTGAATGCCCAAGGCGTTTTTGCATTTCTTCCTTTTGGGCATCCTCTCGTTTTGAAGCCCCCTCCAAAGTCTTCGTGTGTTCCCGCTCCGCAAGCCACTCTTCCTTTCTCTGCTTGCAGATCGCCTTTGTTTTCCCCTTAAACGATTTCCTTTCCGGAGAACCGTTTTCTTTCCTGCCGATCGTGATTTGATGTACCCATGTGCGATCGGGGAGCTGCCACCAGCTCCCTTCGCCATTTGCACGACGCTTATTTGCCATGGTAACCTCCAATTCTCATTTTTCATTATGATATCCGTATGTACGCTTTGCGGGGGAAGAGCTTTCCATGAACGCGCCCTCCGGCCATTTGGCGACCCATGTCTCCATGTCCGGACGGGGCGATATGGTCGTAGGCTTTGATCTTCGCTATATGCTCGACGCCCTGAAGCAGTTCCGGAAGGAAACGGAGGTACGGATTAAGCTCAGCGGCATCTACACCCCCATCGTGATCGAGGCGGAGGGTCGCAGCGATTTTGCGCTGGTGCTGCCCGTCCGTCTGCGTGAGGAGAGGGCTGCCTGAGTACCAAAAGAAAATGGGAGGCACACGCCGCCCATATAAGGAAAAGGAGAAATGCAATATGAAAACCGTCTACATTCCCAAGGGAGAAATCGTCCGCTATGAGTCGCTCATGACGGAGCATCTGGTCGTTCACGGCTGCCTTCAGGTGTCCAACGGCATCAAAGCCAGAACGATCACGGGCCAGGGGACGATCAGCGCCGGAACCATCGACGCGGATGTGATCCGCGTCGATGATGTGGAAGCCGGCAGCATCGTCTGCAAGCGCCTGCTCGCCAAGCGCGTGCAGTCCCCGGAGGTTTTCGCCTCAGAGAGCGCCACCGTGTCCTGCTTCCTCTCCGCAGCTTATGTGGAGACCGGAAGGCTGACAGTGACACTCAGCGAGATCGACGAGGTGAAGGCCGAGGAGGTCGTCAACCTGACGCCGAAAAAGCGTACGCTTTTCGGTACGCTCCTCGCTTCCCTGCTCCGCTCGTTTTGGATAGCCTTGACCGTCCACGGTCAAAAGGAGCCGACGGTCATGACCGACGCCTGCGAAGCGATGCCGGAGGGTGTTACCGAATCGACGCAGGAGGAAACACAGGAGCCCGAGGCGGAACAGGCCGCGCCGTGTGAGGAAGAGAACGCCGTCGAGCCGGAAGCCGTGGATGAAGAGCTTAACCGCATCGTCGGCATCTTCAAGCTGGCGCGCGAGCAGGGCTACACCCTCAAGCTCATTCCCGGCACACCGGAGGAGAACGCGCCCGCGTTCGACTTTGAAAACGAGCGCATCCTCCGTCCCGCAGCGTAAGCGCCTATGAGTGAGATCATCTTTGTGAGCAGAACACAGATCAGCGAAAACGGCAATGTCATTCTCTATGAAAAGCGCTATCACGGCGTTCTGACCGAGAATGGCAGCGTCCGGCTGAAGGCATACTGCGCCAAGCGTATCCCACTTGGCACGGTGGCCGAAGCCAAAGCATCTGCGCAGACCGCAAGAAATTGGAAGGGCGCGGCATGAGCCGCGCGAGCAGAAGGCAAGGAGCAAAGTGTTCCTTGCCTTTCTTCTATCTTTAAGAATGGAGGAACCATTATGTCAGTGAAATCGCAGGAGAGCAATATGCGGCGCTTGTCCATGCTGCTCAGTCATGATCTCAGCTTCATCGGCGGCGAAAGGGAATGCGGTCCCAACGGCAGCAAGAAGACTTTTCTCAATACAGGGAAGGCTTTTCTGCGAGCCCTCGCAAGGGATCTTGGGCTTCATGATGTGACCGTCAGCGCGAATAGCGGCGCCATCGCCGTATCGGGAGAGTGTACCCTGATCGGGATGTGGGAGACAGGCGGCATTTATGTCTGCCTTTACCAGAGCGCCGGTGGCGGCAATGATGTGCTTCTCTACCGCACCGTCCGCCACTGTCGGGACTATAAGGGCGGCTATAACCGCTTCCTCTCCCGCAGAGACCTTGAAGGAGGCTCCTATGCGCATTTGCTGGAGACTCTGAGCAGGCTGAGAAAGGATCGGGTGGATGATAATGAGCGAGCCGCTTGAATTGCAGGCGCAAAGGCCCTACGCCCTCGATCAGCTCACCATGCTTCAGTCGCAGATCATGCAGACGATACAGGGCATGGTCGTGCTGCGGGCAAGGATCGAAAAGCAGCGCCGTAGCAATATAGAAGCGGCGCGGGACACCTACACGGAGCTTGACCGCGCCCGCGGGCGTTTGATCGAGCAGCTCTCCAAGTCTGAGCTATTCCTGCTGGAGATGGAGGAGTATCCTCTCGCAGCGGCAGCCGATCAGCTTCGGCGTGGGCTTGCGGGCTTTAACCTAATGAGCATAGGCTATAAGCCGATCTATGAAGCGCTCGCCAAGTTTACCGCGTCGTTTCCTACGGGGCAGAAAACCAACGCCGCGATCATCGGCCGGCTCATGAATAACATCAAGCTGGGCTATTATCCCACCGATCCCGGCAACATCTCACTGATCCTGCGCGGCATCCGATTTCCGGAGGGCGTCACCACGAACCTTTTCGACCCCTGCTGCGGCTGCGGCAAGGCCCTGCGACAGTTGGCGCAGGGGAATAACTGCTACGCCTACGGCGTGGAGCTGGACGAGAGCCGCGCGGAGGAAGCGCAGACAAGGCTGCACCGCGTCGGCTTCGGCAGCTTCTTTCACAGCCGCATCAGTCACGAGGCGTTTCACCTGCTTTTCCTGAACCCGCCGTATCTGTCGGTCATCAACGAAGGCGGCGGGCGCTCCCGCCATGAAAAGCGTTTTCTGATCGAAAGCATTCCCACGCTGATGTTTGGCGGGCTGCTGATCTATGTTATTCCCTACTACCGGCTGACCTCGGACATCTGCCGCATTCTTGTGGACAATTTTGACAAGCTCTCCGTCTGGCGCTTTGCCGACGCTGAGTTTAAGAAATTTAAGCAGGTGGCGGTAATGGGGGTTCGGAAAAAGCGAGGCACGGAATTGCAGGATACGCTATGGCTGGAGCAGTATGCTTACGCCCCCGCCTCGATACCGCTCCTATCACAGCTTCCGGAGAGCCGCTATGCGCTCCCCGCGCAGCCCTTGGAGGTCAGTACCTTCAAGGGGGAACGGTTCAATCAAAAGGAATTGGAGCAGCAGCTTAGAAGATCTGACAGCTTCGCCCAGATGATGGCACGCAGCGAATTGGATAGCGGCGTCAAGCGCCCGCTGCTCCCGCTGTCCATCAGTCAAATCGGGCTGATCGGCGGCTCCGGCATGATCAACGGCCTGATCGAATGCGACACCCCGCACATCATCAAGGGCCGCATCATCAAGGTCGTGCGCACGGAGAGCGAAGAGAAATTCAACTATCGCGGCGACCACATGGGCAGCGAGATCAAGGAGACCATCTCGAATAAAATGATCTTCAATGTCCTGACGCCAAACGGCTTCAAGGCATTGACATGAAGAAGGGAGACAAATACGCCATGGATAACAGTCCTGCCCGTTTTTTGCCTGGGGCCGTATGCGCCACGCCGTCCGCTTTGGAGGTGCTCTCGCGAGCGCATCTGCTTCAGCTTTTGGAGCGGCACCTGCGCGGGGATTGGGGTGATACCTGCAAAAATGACCGGGTAGCCAATGAACGCGCAATTTGCAACGGAGATCGGATCGTGTCGTGGTATCAGCTCAGCGGTAAGACCCGCGTTCTGATCATCACGGAGGCTGACCGCTCAGCCACTACGATCATGTTGTCCGAAGAATATTGATAAAGGAGGAAGGAAAAATGAGATCCTGCGATATGGTGATCATTGTCCCCGTGGACAAACACAGCGGAAATGACGAGGTCTTGCGCCTGCAAGCATGGGGAGAGGTCTCCGAGCTGCTGCGTCCCGGCCTCGGAAAGCTGTACCGACAATTTAACCCATCGGGCAGCGCTTGGGAGCGCAAATACCCGCGCCCTTTCGGCGTTGTGTTGGGCTGGCAGGAGCCGGAGGTGTTCCGTGAGCTTCTCAAAGCAGGAGAGGAAGCGCAGCATGAGGCAGTCGCCTTTCATCTGGAGGCGATGCTCCGCAAGGCAGACCTTGGCAGCGCACAGAAAATCGGCGATACGCAGGTCTATTCCGCGGTTGTGGACGGCAGCGATCCCGAGCTGCTGGCACATGGCGTCTGGCATATTCTCATGCAAAAAGGCACTCCCGTTCCGGACTGCGGCATTTACTATGCCGCGCTGCACCGTGCATCCGCAACCGAGGAGGAGCGGCGTGAGGTCATAGACCATGCTGACGAATACGCGGCGTGCATGGTCGTGCTGAGTCAGGGGGTGAAGGAGAGTGCTTGAGCTTGATAAAGATCGCTTTGCACAGCTCTTGCGGGAGGCCCCGGAAAAGGATGTGCTGTTTCCCGAGCCGCAGTACAGCCCCTACATTCAATCGCTGATAGATCGGTTAAAGGAGGAAGAGAGCCTTGACCTTGCCGCGATCGATTGGTCAGCCTTTGAGATGGCGGATGTTACCATCCCCTTCTTTCAGGACAACGCTGACGACACCTCAAGGAGCTGGATCATGGGGCTTGTCGGAAGGACGCGGACGGCTCCGATCTTTCAGTCCCGACGCCGCGTCTTCTTTTGAGGTGGCAGGATGTACGATTACGAATACGAGGCTGATATCCTCCTGTTCCTTCGTCTTATGAAATTTCTGCATACAGAACATCCGTTTGTATTGGAGCAGATCATCAAGGATTACCCGACAGCGGATGAGGAAGATATTTGGATGATCCTTGATGAATTGTTGATGGCCGTTTTCGATGAAGGTGCGCCGGACGAGGGTGACGATATGATGACCGTGCGTTTTTCCGATGAGCGGATCGACCGCCTCTACACGCAGGGCTGTAAGCATAGTGAAATACTGCCCTAAGGCAGACGGCATTTTCCGCTGCGACAACATGGTATATGATGATGCCGTGGATGTGCCGGAGTGCTGCCGCCGCGCCGAGGAACTCTTTGAGCTCTACCAGCGCTGCGCCAACCGCAAGCAGATCGAGACGATCTGCACCAACTACCTGCGCGCGCTTGAAGCAACGAAGCTGAGCATCACCGGCCACATGTACTTTGTCCCCCACACCTATATGGATCAGGTAGACATTTTCGAGGACTTCATTTTGCTCCTCAGCGGGCTCAACAAAAAGGCGACGCCGCTGGTCGTCAACAGCTTCTATATCATCGACGATGCCAAGCAGCGCGAGAAAATGACGGAAGAATTCTATCTGGCCGTTAAGAGAGAGATCGCCGCCTATCAGGAAAAGTGCGATTACCTCATCAAGAGCAGCAGCCAAAGTCCCGCGGTCATGGACCGCTGGGTGCTGAAGGTGCAAGCTTTGGAGGAAAAGAAACGGCATTATGAGGGCGTACTGCAAAGGGAACTGAGTGGACTGGATGACGAGTTCTCAGTCTTGAAGCTGCTCTCGCAGGAACTTCAGGTCCGTGCAAACAGCATCCGCAGCCAGCGATTTCAGCAAAGAGCGGCATAAATAAAAATCAGCGGGGGTATCGGTTCAAAGAGCCGGTACCCTCGCTTGCTTTTGCTTTCAACTATAGAGAAACCATCGTGCAGGGTTCCTTACCGCACTGCCCTATGTGCACAGATATTTCTCTTTTAATCTAAGCGTAAAGGTTTTGTAGAGATCGTATGCCTTCTCAAATTCGTATGCCTCGATGTGTTGGATGCAGGGGCAGATCATATTCTGATAAATGTTGCTCCATATTTGGTTTGCATCGTCCCTTTTGTGTATCCATTAACACGATCACCTTTCCCGGAATGTTAGATCGATCTATCATTGAAACGAGAGCACTATGCTCGTTCATCCCCTTTTTGCCTTGCATAGTAGCGTCAACATAGACTTTGCTCATTAAATCGAACATGGCATTCAGGTGCGCCACCTTGTTTCTGTACTGCCGGATGAGATCGGTGTCGGAATGCTCCAGATTGACTTGCAAGTACTTCGAGGCCCGCCTGTTCAGCTTGCCCTTTTGAAGGCTGTCCACAGTCAGGTCGCTGAACACCGTTTTGTAGCGGTCGTAAACCCAGCCATCCAGAAGCAGCGAAGCGTCGTGCTCATACTTGGCAAAGGCCAGCGCATAGCGGGAGTTGATATACACATGTTCTTGATGATCTGGTAGATCACGTTCAGGTACAGGGAGAGCATTCCCTGATACTTTGCCTTTTGGGCGTTCCTCGCCGCATTTGCGGACTGCTCCACATTGCGGAAATCCTCCAGACTGAGCTTACTGAGGGAGGACAGCGACTGGCGCGCTTGTTCAGCCGGACGGCATATGCCATGTGGCACGCAAGGCAAAGGCCTAACTGGCACTTGACCTTCTGGAAAAGAAAGGTAAGATGTTTGTTGAGAACATATAAAAAATGCGGGAAGAAAAAAGAAACATTTTTATATGTTCAACAATAAGAGGAGGAAGAATATGGAAAACAGAGGTAAACTGAAAGCGATGTTTATCATTCCGTCCGCGATCGGTGTTATTCTCTTTATGATCCCGGTCAAAAACGCGGCAGGCGAGTGGACGGTCACGGTCAAGATCATCGCGGACATTATTGCCGGTGCGATCGGTGGATTCCTGCCGATTTTGAGCGTGGCGATCGTGACGATCTCCGCTGTGATGACGCTCGTGGCGCTGGCAAAGCCCAAGTTCATCATGGAAAGCCCCGTACTTAACAGCTGCTTCATCTGCGGTCCGTTCTGGATCGTCGTGCGTGTGCTGGGTGCGATCTTCGCGTGGATCACATTTCTTGAGCTGGGCGCCGACAAGGGGAGCGGCATCCTCTATGCCATCTCCAGCGCCGATCAAGGCGGTTTCGTGCTCTATGATCTGATCGGCACGCTGGTCATCATCAATGTGATCGCGTCCTTCCTGCTGCCGCTGCTGACCGACTTCGGTCTGCTCGAGTATGTCGGCGCGCTGGCGACGAAGCTCATGCGCCCGCTCTTCAAGGTCCCCGGCCGCGCCGCGGTCGACTGCGTGACCTCGTGGATCGGCGACGGCACGCTCGGTGTCATGCTGACCCTCAACCAGTATGAGGGCGGCTACTACACCGCTAAGGAGGCGAGCATCATCGCGACGCTCTTCTCCGCCGTTTCCATCACCTTTGCGCTGGTCGTGCTCGATCAGGTCGGGATGGTGCAGTACTTCGGCGTTTACTACCTGCTCATCTGCTTCGTCGGCATCATCTGCGCGCTGATCTGCCCGCTGCTGTGGCCCCTGCACAAAAAGCCCGAGACCTATGTGATCGAGGGCAAAGCTGCGCCTGAGACCATCCCCGAGGGCTACAAGAGCTCCAGCGAGTACGGCATGGAGCTCGCGCTCGAGCGCGTTTCTCACTTCCCCGGCATCGGCGGGTTCCTTCAGAACGGCGCAAAGAACGCCTGTAATATGTGGTTCGGCATCCTGCCCACCGTTATGTGCATCGGCACCATTGCGCTAATCTGCGCCAACTACACCAACATCTTCCAGATCCTCGGCACGCCCTTCCTGCCCCTGCTCAAGCTGCTGCAGGTGCCGGATGCCTCCGCTGCCGCTTCCACGATGATCATCGGCTTTACCGATATGTTTACCCCGTCCATCCTGATCGCGGGCGCCGGCGCGTGCGACATGACCCGCTTCATCGTCGCGGTCGTCTCCGTCACGCAGGTCCTCTATCTCTCTGAGGTCGGCGGCCTGATCCTCGGCTCCAAGCTTCCTCTCAACATTTGGGAGCTGTTCGTGATCTTCCTGGAGCGTACCGTCATCAGCCTGCTGATCGTCTGCCCCATCGCGCACCTTCTGTTCTAAGAAGAACGCACAGGAAAAACGCATAGAGTATCAAAAAGCTCTCTCCAGAAAAGAGCCGGAGCGCCGTACCGGCCGCTTCGGCTCTTTTCTCCTTCCCGCGGAAGGGTGCAGACCCTCCCGCGGCAGATTGCAGGCGGGAGGGCGGAAAAAGGAAACGACCATGGATATTGCAAAGAATGACGATATTTTGGAAAAGAGCGGTTATCTTCTGCTTGACCGCGCGACGCTGATCGAAAACTACCGCAAGCTCCAACGCCATGTCGGGCCGGAGGTCACGCTGATCCCGGTCGTCAAGGGCAACTGCTACGGCTACGGCGCTGAGGAGATCACCGATGTGCTGGTGAACGACTGCAGGGTGCGCGTGATCGGCGTGGGCGCTCTGTGCGAGGGGACCGCGATGCGCCGCCGCGGCGTGGCCTGCGACCTGATGCTGCTCGGCGGCATCGCGCCGCAGCAGTATCACATCGCGCTGCATAACGACATCATCATTTCGATCTTCCGACCGGAGTGCGCCCTTGCCTACGAAGAGCTCTGCGCGGCAGAGGGGCGTGTCGGCCGCATTCAGATCAAGATCGAGACAGGCATGAACCGTTTGGGCGTCCGGCCGGGCGAGGATCTTGCGGTGCTGCTCACGACGCTTGCCGCCTGTCCGCACCTCTCCGTGTGCGGCGTGTACTCGCACTTTGCTACGGCGACGAACTGTGTGAACGACGCCTTCACCATCGAGCAGCACGACCGCTTTATGCGGGGCCTGCGGCAGATCGAGGCGGCGGGCATCCGCGCGCAGTATGTCCACTGCTGCAACAGCGCGGCGGTGACCTGGTTCAAGGAGGCCTTCCACAACAGCGTGCGCGTCGGCGGCATCCTCTACGGGCATCTCGTGATGGAGGACGGCGTTGAGCCGGTCGACATTCAGGAGATCATCACTCTGCGCGCCTATATCACAAACCTCCACACCATGCCCGCGGACGAGAGCATCGGCTATCCGCAGAAGTTCCGCAGTGACACCGACCTGCAGCTCGCCACGCTCTCCGTCGGCTTTGCCGACGGGATCCCGGTGGACTATGCCAGAGGGCAGGGGCCCATCCTTGTGCATGGCCGGCGCACCCGCTTTCTTGAGCTGTGCATGGACCAGTCCATCATCGATGTGACCGGCATTCCCTGCAAGGTGGGGGACGAGGTGACGCTCATTGGGCAGGACGGCGACGAGCGCATCAGCGTATACAGCATTGAAAAGCGCACAGGGCGCACCTTCGACGCGCTGCTGACCTTCATCAGCGACCGCATCGCGCGCATCTGCCGCTGAAAAATGCGCGCAGGCAAAAAACAGCAAAAGAAAAAACCACCCGAATGGGTGGTTTTTTGTCTTTTATCCCGTGCGGTTATTAAGCGCTTACGTTTATTCCGCAGTACCCCAGCGCCAGCCCAGATGAAAGAGCAATGGAAGAAGGAGATTGCCCAACAGGACAAAAGCACCATCCCAGTGATTACTAACATCGAAAACTGTCTGCAGCGCGTTGCCAATCAGCAAACCAGGCCAGGAGGCGATATATAGATACTCGTGGAGTTCTGTTGTAAACGCCAGTATTGCCATGATTGCCAGCAGGATTAGCAAGCCGCGCAGAGGCCTTCCTGCTTGTTTTGCCTTGAAGCGACGGCCTAACACTTCTCCCAGAGCCAATGCCGGCAGAGCCGTTACAATGACGCCCAATACATCAAACCACAAAGGACTGTCTGTAAAGAACCAGTTGGAAATGGCAATGACCATTATGACACCGAAGGCAGCAAGAGAAGCTACATAGGCTGCAAGATAGCTGAGCAGATACCGCTTCACTGCCACACCTCCGTTCCATAGGTCTGGCCGGTGAGATCCAACATATCGTATGCCAGGTACTCCAGTTCCTTGCCCTCCAGAATTTTATATCGACTGAGTACGGAGGAAGCCTTCCGTCCATAGTTATCCGCGACCAGAGCGACGAAGGTGACAACGTCCCCTGTCTGTGTTGAGACATCCTGCATAGGGATATCAAATTCTCCGGTTAGGCGCCATTCCTGATAGCTTTCCTTTTGATTAGACAGAGAAATCGGCACTTCCTTGACCAAGCGATCATTGATATAGACGCCTAACGCTGTTTTAGTACCCTTGGGAGGATAGGGAAGGCCTGACGCCTCATACATGGAGATGTGTACTTCCACAGGCTCATAAGGTGTTTTGTTTAGACCGCCATGTTCCACGGACGCCCTGCGGCTCCATCCCTCAATATGGATATTATAGTCATTGGCCAGTGAGAGTGTTTCCAACAGTTCGCTTTTGCTCTGCTCATCCTGTTTCACTACAAGGTATACGCCCGTATCATCGCTTATCGGACAGGTGATCTCGCCAGAGTAGATAAGACCTGAGCTCTGAACAGTTTCCGCTTCGAATACGGATTCACCTATTCTGGACATCAAACTCACTATGGTGCCGCTGTTGCCTTCTTTTAAGTTTGCGGTTATCCGGTATGTGATGGTGTTTTCCAAGATATCTGCCTTGGCCACATCAATGGTGTAGTCAGTAATGAGGCTGCTTTCTTCCCGCAGACTCTCTTGTACGCGGTCGCCCACACCGGAGACGATTTCACCCTGCATACCAGCCATCTCGCCCGAGAGATAGTCCACTCTACGGTTCATTCCATCCAGCCATTCCCATAGCCAGGCTGCTCCAACCAGCAGAGCGGAAGCCAAAAGAATCAGTGGCCAGCGGTACCGACGGCGAATGCGGCGCTGCGCCTCAGCATACTGCCGGGCCATCTGCTCCACGAGTTTCAGTTGCCGTTCGTCAAGCTCGTCGGCCGGGGCATCATTCTGCTCATCCTCCAGGTCAAGAAGCCGCGTAAGGGGCACCTCAAAAACCCTGCTGAGTGCCACGCAGTAGTTTACGTCGGGTAGGGTCTTATCTGCTTCCCATTTGCTGACCGCCTGACGGGTTACTCCCACCAGTTCGCCCAGCGCCTCTTGGGATAGACCTTTTTCTTTTCTTAGACTTGCAATCCGTTCGCCCAGAGTCATTCGTACCGCCTCCTTTCACCTTCGAGTATATGGACAGGATGCAATCTTGTCTACCAAACGACAATTCCAGTCTGTCAACTTTCGTTTACATCGGTTATTTTCATTATATCATGCTTGTCCAACCTGCGCGATAGGAAATTGGGGGGGAACATACATTGTCCAAAACACAGATGAGTGCGGTATAATGAAAGGGGTCATCATTTCGACACAAGTTTTTGTTATCATGACAGCGAAAGGAGGGATGACCCATGGAAAAGATCCTGTTAGTGGAAGATGAAGCCCGCATCCGGAATGGTTCATGTTCATAGGTACACAATGTGACCTATGGGGCAGACCGGACGGTACAGGGCACGAAAAAATAAGTCGAGGGAATTTCCCTCGACTTATTTTTTCTTTGATCCCAAGTTTATCTGTGCGACAACATTTTATTGGATATGCAGACTTTGATGATCCACGACTCTCGCCGAATCTGCTATCCGGCTAAAGCTGGAACGAAAGTGGTCCAACCGGTACCGCCCCGCAGTGCGGCATCATTTTCATCTGAGAGGGTGAACAAGTAAACGGGCTGGTGGAATCCCTTGCTGTCGGTCATATATTCGAGCTTACAGTCAGTGACTCGCACTTGCCGTGGGGACAAATAGTTGAACATGGGCACATCACGCCAAGAGAACCGCCCGGCACAAAGGCGCTCATACGCCTCTTGGGAAGAGATAACTGCAGCATTTCCATGAAGGGTGCTGACAGAAAGATGGTTGTCTACCTGGTAGAGGATACCGCCCTCTGCCACCCAGCAGACCAATTCCCCATTGGTAAGCACATCGTCTTCTACTACACATTCTGCCCGAAAAGCGTACCTTCCCTCGCTCTCGTCCACGGCGACAAAACTGGCCGCATCGGGGATCTCGATACCCAACTTATCCAGAGCGGCACGAAGGTCGTCCTCTGTGATCGCTCCGCCCTTTCCGCTGTATCGTAGTTCGCTGTCCACGCGATAATCCGTGTACTCGTAAGAGTGATCGTTGTAATACACCCACAGGGCATAGGTGCGGTGGTCAGAGTAGAACGCTCTGCTGTCATAGTAATCTACATCGGGAGTACCGAATCGAATTTCCGCTCCCTGTCGCCCAACAAATTCTGATGCAAAGGCATCGCAGTCCTTCCTTGTGAACGGCTCCGTCCGGTACACTCCGGACGGTCCGGGCGCGTTGGACAAAGAACATTCCTGCACCCATTCGATTTCCTTGGTCTTCGCGTTGTAGATCGGACCGTCCGCAAGGTTGCCATAGGGCCGGAAATGATAGGTGAGGAACACACCGGCCAGAGCAGCGATGGACAGAACGGGAAAAATAACATAGACTCCGGCGGTTTTCCATTGTTTTCTCACCAAGCTGACGAACAGCATACAAAAGCAGTACCCCAGCATAGCCCCCAAAACATTGCATATCAGATCGTCTACATCGGCCTGTCCACGACCAAGGACATACTGGAGCAGCTCGATCACAAGAGATGTGCCGACCCCGGCGGTCAGCATCCAAAACCACCGTCGGAAACGCTTTACCGCAAGAGGAAGCAGTACGCCCAGTGGAAGGAACATGGCGATGTTCAGCAAAGGGTTTAGCCAAATTTGCAGGGTAAAGTTATTCCACGCCTCCCAAAACGCCAAAAAGGGAAGGAGCTGGACGCCCGTTCGCATACCATCCATACGGTTCATTAAAGTGATGGCAGCAAGCCCACCCAAGTAGCACAACAGAAGGAGAAAGGCGACAGCTTGTCCTTTCGGAAAACATTTTCCTTCTCGACGGCACTTCAGGTTCAGCATAACAAGAATTACTGCACCTGCCGCCAAGCCGATCAAAGCGAGGGGAATTGCATTTCGAAAAAAATAAAAAATGGTTCCGATAAAATCATGCACGGTAATCTTTCTCCCTTCAATAAAATCGTATGTGAGCAAAGAAACACGCCGAAAGGCGCACAACTCCGCCGCCTGTGAGGATGCAAAATAGGTGGATATTTAGTTGCGTCGTAAAGACATTATAGCATATTCTATCTGGTAAAAAAAGAGTGAGGGTAAGATAATACGATTTAAGAGTACAGATTGTTGGATGGGGACAAGCATTTATAGCCTGTCCCCATTTTCTATGGCTTGAACGAGTCATGTTTTGATTAGTTTCCCCTGCGCTGCTTGGAATCGGAATTTTGAGACGTGTCCGGCACAGTCTCGGACTCCTGACGGGAAAACCACTCGGTTTTCTTCCCGATAATTTCCCCGGATACTGCGTCGACCTTGTAGGAATACGCACACTTGTCCGTGTAGAACTCCAGAATGTAGCAAGGCTTGCCCGAATTGCGGCTCAGCTCTTCCCTGGTGAATACGATTTTCTGCGCTGTTTCGTCCAGCCCCGCATCCTTCAGGGCGATCTGCTTTGCTTTTTCCAAGCCGATGAACTCGGGTGCAGGGGAGACGATCTTATCGTAGGTCTTATCCATGATGCTGCCCAGAACGGCGTCGATTTTGTAAGTCCAGCGAGCGGTGTCGCTTTCAAAGGCGAAGGAATAGTAGGGCGACTTGATGCCGCCGGCAACCAGCGTTTCCTCGGTGAAGGTGACTTTTTCGCTGACCCCGGCATCGTCCAGTGCGATTTTCTTCGCGTCCGCCAGAAGAATGAAGTGGTAAGCCTCCATGATGCTGCCGTTCTTGGCGTCCACCTTGTAAGAATACTGCTTCTTCGCGGTGTAGAACTCTAAGATGTAGCAGGGCTTGCCAGAATTGTGGTTCAGCTCCTCTCGGGTGAACACGATCTTTTGTGTGGCTTCATCAAGTCCCGCGTCTTTCAGGGCGATCTCCTTCGCCTCCTCCAGAGAGATGAAGTCCGTTGTCACGATCTCTTTCTGCTGCTTCTCCAACACAGTGCCCAGCACCGCATCAATGCGGTATGTCCACTGTGTTTTCGTATCGGCAAAAACGAACCGGTAGTAAGGCGTTTTGATGCCGCCGCTCACAAGGGTTTCCTCGGTAAAGCTGACTTTATCCTTGCATCCGGCATCATCCAGGGCGATTTTTTTCGCTTCGGAAAGAGTGATAAATTTCCCGGCGTAAATAATGCTGCCGCTCTTTGCGTCGATTTGGTAGAAATATTGATTCGTCCCGGTGTAGAACTCCAGCAGGTAGCAGGGATTGCCCTGATTGCGGCTCAGCTCCTCTCGGGTGAACACGATCTTCTGCGTCAGTTCATCCAGTTTGGCGTCCTTCAGTGCAATCTTCTTTGCTTCCTCCAAGGAGATGAACTTCGATACACTGACAGAAGAAATGCCGGAGACCTCTTGGAATTTAAGAAGCTCGTCCAACGACATGCGGGCAACCTCGTCCGTGGGCAGACTGGTTTTGTTTGCTGCGGTAAGGATCCAGTCGGCGCGGCCAAGGGAGACATGGAATTCCTCGGCGATCTTTGCTGCTTCGGCGTTTTCCGTCAGTTCGGAGTGGAAAATCAGTGTGCCGACGGCATCGGTCTGCTCCAAGGCCTTCCGGATCTCCGCGGAGAGAGAGGCTTTTAGTTCGGCATTCGCATCAAGACGGGAATCAAAAGAGATCAGAACAGTCGCTTCGCCATTTTCCATATATCCGCAGGCCTCGTAGGCGGCGACCGTGCGCGTTAGAGCGGTCTCGACACTCTGCTTTCCCAGCGCAACATCGATGAGCGCATTTTCCGCATCGCTGTTCAAGCAGCGGACATTCTTAACGATCCCGCTTTTGGCAATCGTATATTCCACGCTGGGGTTGACATCCATTGTGAAGGTGCCTGCTGTCGCATTGCTTCGGATGGCATGTGTGGCGATGCCGGTGCAGAGAACCAGTGCAAGGCAGGCAGCCATTGTTCCAAGCTTGGCCCAACCGGGCTTTCTTTTGGTATTTGCTTCGCTTTCCGCGTCAGCGATAAGCTCGTCGCTGATCTTTCCAATCGAACGAAGAAGAACTTCGGTTTTCATAGCATAATTCCCTCCTTTTCAAGAAATCGTCTTAATTCGTTTCTCATACGGAAAAGCAAAGACGTCACCTTGCTCTCGCTCATTCCGTATGCGTCCGCAATATCCCGTATTGCGTAGAGATGATAGTATCTGCGGACAAAAATGTTACGGTTCAGCTTGGGCTTTGCATACAGGAAGCGGTCAATGGCGGCAGCCAACTCATTTTCTTCGATGGTCTGCTCCACAGTCGTTTCCGAAGGAACGCAGGCTTCCAACTCAGACAGCGCGAGGACTACTTGTCCGTGTCCGCGTTTTTCGGCAGTATACCGCTTATAACGGTTCAGAGCGAGGTTGCGCGTGATTTTCCCTAAGTAGATCGACAAGCGGTTCGGACGCTGCGGCGGGATCGAGTTCCACGCCCCCAGATAGGTGTCGTTGGCACATTCCTCTGCATCCTCTTTGCTGCGCAGGATGTTATATGCAATCGTGTGGCAGTAGTTCCCGTACTTTTCTGCGGTGGCGGCAATCGCGCTCTCGTTACGCGCCCAGTACAATTCTATGATCTCGTGGTCTTTCATTTTGCCCTCCCTTCTTTCCGTGTAAAGGCCTTTCACTTAATATAGACAACAAAAATCGTCTTTCATTGCGCGGACGGGAAAACTTTTTACAAATTTATCATATCATGCCGGAGCGATAATTTCCACCGGCAGGGAAATGCCGCGCCTGACGATGGCGTCGGTCGTGCGAAGAATGCGGTCACGCAGCAGCTTGCAGGGAACTCATGGTGGCCGACCACGACGCCCTTTGCGGGAGGTTTCGGATGAACAAAAATCAAAACCGCCGGCTGAACCGGCGGTTTGATCAGACTCTCTAAATCTCTATTTCCTGTGGCCGCTCCCTTGTGCGAAGCCTGTCGCTCACGCGCCGAGGTAGGCGTTCTGCACAACGTTGTTACCGCGCAGATTCTCTGCTGTATCGCTCAGCACGATCTTGCCGGTTTCGAGTACATAGCCGCGATTCGCTACCTTGAGCGCCTTATTGGCGTTCTGCTCGACGACAAGTACAGTAATACCGCTCTTGTTTAGATCATGGATGACCTTGAAGCAGGTGTTGACCATGATGGGCATCAGGCCCATAGAGACCTCGTCAATCAGCAGCAGGCGGGGTGAAAGAGTCAGCGCACGGCCAATCGCAAGCATCTGCTGCTCACCGCCAGACATTGTACGGGCCAGCTGCTCACGGCGTTCACCGAGACGCGGGAAAATGTCATAGACCATTTCAATGTTCTTTTTTAGCTTTTCCTTGTCCTTGGAGCTATAAGCGCCAATGGCAAGGTTCTCCTCTACTGTCAGCCGTCCAAAAACATGACGTCCTTCCGGCACATAGCCAATACCCATCTCCGCGCGCTTATGGGCGGGAATATGGGAGATGTCTTGTCCGTCATAGAGCACTGCACCGCTCTTGGGCTGAACAAGTCCCATAATGGTCTTAATCAGTGTGGTTTTGCCCGCCCCGTTCGGGCCAATGACGGAAACCAATTCGCCGGTTTGAACATTCAGGCTGATACCGTGGAGGACTTCCATCATTCCGTAGGACACAAACAGATCTTTGATCTCCAGCATGGTTATTCCTCCTCTTCGCCAAGGTAGGCCTCAATGACCTGCTTGTTGTTCTTAACTTCTTCCGGCGTTCCTTCGGCAATCTTCTTGCCATAGCTGAGCACCATAATACGGTCACAAACCTTCATCGTAATGGGTAGGTTATGCTCGATGAGGACGATACTCTTTTTCTGTGCTTTGAGCTTCATCACAAGCTCCGTCACTTCGTTGATAGCGAAGTTGGAGAGTCCCGCACAGGGTTCGTCAAGCATAATAAGTTCCGGCTCAGTAACAAGCACACGGGCGATCTCAAGCCGACGGAGATAGCCAAGCGACACATCGCTCGCCTTTTTATCCCGCAGCTTGATCAATCCAGTCTCTGTCAGCACAGCCTCCGCCTTATCCACTACCTCCTTGGTGTGGCTTTTGCGGAAGTAGGAGCGCATTCCGGTGTACTCGTGCACACCGGCAGCGGCAATTACGTTGTCGAGAATCGTCAGATCCGCCAGCGGTTTGGAAATCTGGAAGGTGCGGGCAATGCCCATGCGCGCCATCTTGTGCGCAGGAAGGCCCTGCACCTCCTGCCCCTTGAGAATGACCTTGCCGTCGGTTGGCTTATAAACGCCGCAAATGGCATTGAACAGCGTAGTCTTACCCGCGCCGTTCGGGCCGATGATGCCGAGGGTCTCTCCCTCATTAATGGTGAGATCCAATCCGTCAATAGCCTTGAGACCGCCGAAGTACATCTTCAGCCCTTCAATACGCATTAGTTCCTTCATGCCTTATCCGCCTCCTTTTTTGCTGTGATCCTCTGCAGGAGTTTCCGGCAACCGTTTACAATTGGGCTGTTGTCGCCGATCAGGCCGCTGGGCATAAAGCGCACCATAAGTACCAGCAGCGTGCCATATACAAAGGAGCGGTAGTTGTCCGCAAAGCGGAGTGCCTCAGGAAGGAATGTCAGCAGCAGCGCGCCGAAAATCGGTCCGCGAATGGTCCCGATACCGCCGATAACAACCATCGAGAGAATCTGGATAGAGATGACGAACGCAAAGTCGGACGAACAGATATAGCCCATACGGTGGGCATAAATGCCGCCAGCAAGCCCTGCGATTACCGTACCGATAATAAATGTAAGTATCTGATAGCGACTCACATCAATGCCGAACGAGCGGGCCGCTGCGGAATCATTGTTGATGGAAGCCAGCGCCATGCCGAACCATGAGCGGCGCATCTTGATGATCAGCAAACACACAACGACAATAACGACAAATGTCAGCCAGAAGAACTGGCGGTTGCCCATTTTTGTGCCAAAAAGCATAGGCTTGAGGATCGTGAGACCGAGCGAACCGCCGGTAATGCTCATGTTGTTAAAGAGCGCGACCATAACAAAGTTGATGCCGATGGTCGTGATGGCAAGGAAGTCAGCCTGCAATCGCAGGGAGATCAGGCCAAGCAACGCGCCGCACGCGCCGGTAAACAGCATGGCAATAAGCAGCGCAAGGAAAAAGTTCACATGGTATGTCTGCGTCAGAATGGCGGCTGTATAGGCGCCGATACCGAAGAAAGCCGCATGACCCATCATTGCCTGTCCGGCGTAGCCAGTGATAATGTTCAGAGACAAGGCAAGCAGAGTAAAGATAGCGGCTGTTGCACCGATAGAATATAGATAAGCACTCATCGTTATCCCTCCTTTAAACCTTGTTGCGCTGACCGAAGAGACCGGAGGGCTTGATCAGCAGCACGATGATCAGGACAACGAATGCAATGGCGTCCTTCGGAATAGGAAGTTTCGTATAAGTCGAGAGCATGACCTCGGCAAAACCGATAATCAGTCCCGCGACCACAGTACCGAGCGGATTGCCAAGGCCACCGAGCACAATGATAGCCAGCATCTTATACGACGGAACCTCACCGAGCGCAGGCGTGATGGAATTGTAGAGAATGCCGGTCATGATACCGGCGGCCGCGGCAAAACCGTAGCCTAAAATGTAAGATAGTGCCATTGCGGAATTCGTATTCACGCCGCAGGCGCGGGCAATATCAGGGTCTTCTGCTGTGGCACGCCACGCAAGCCCCATTTTCGTTTTGTTTAGGATGATCCAGAGAATCACAAGCAAAAGCGCCGTAAGGGCAAAAATCAAAATCCAGTTCGTCTGGATTGAGACGCTGCCAAGGTGAAGCACATCCACTGGGAAACGGAAATTATATGCCTTGGTGCCGGCGCCGCAGATTAGACGCACTGCGTCGCTGCTGACGGTAAAAAGGCCGACCGCCGCGACCAGCGGAATGATAGAAAGTGTACGCGGCTTGGCAAGAATAGGACCGTAAATCGTGCGGTGTAAAACCACACCGAGCAGCCCAATAACTGCCATCGCCACAAGAAAGGCGAGCACGAGGCTTCCGGTTGCCGTGTAGACATAGTAACCCACGTAGGCTCCCAGCAGATAAGCGCCTGCATTGGCAATATCCAGTATGCCGAGAATGCCATAGATCAGCGTTGCACCCATCGCCGTAAGGGCGTAAAGGCTACCAATCATCAGGCTGTTGATGACTTGCTGCAGGAACATAGGACGTTCCCTCCCAATCGTTGGAATTAGAGAAGGGCGGAGGCGCCGTTATGACGCCTCCGCTCCTTTGGCTGTTCAGGAGAGGGGCATTTCCCCCTGTAACTTAATAAGTAACCTTTTCGACCTTGTCGCCGTCGATGATGTTGATGTCATCAATAATGCCATAGCTGTGGAAGAGGATATCATCGCCGACCTGCTGGATCTGAACAGGCTTGACGGCAGAACCCGCACTGGTGTAGTACATCAGCGTACCGGTAACCGTGTCAAAGTCCTTCAGACCCGCAATGTAGTCGCGCATAGCGGCAGGATCGGTGCCGACATTTTCAAACGCGGCAAAGAGGACCTGGAACGCATCATACACAGAAGCGCCGACCATATCGGGTTCCATCTTATATTCCGCCTGATAGTTCTTGATGTAAGCCTGCGTGCCTTCGTTGGCGTCGTCACGGTTCATGTTTGTGGTGATGTAGAGGCCCTTGGCATATTCGCCGGCGGTTTCAAGCAGCTGCCAGGAGTCAGCGCCCTCGCAGCCGAGGATCTTGACGTCGAGACCCTGAAGGGCGACCTGACGGCAGACCTCGGAGGCGTGTGCATAGTAGTTGGGCATATAGATGAGGTCGACCTTTTCGTCCTTGATCTTGGTGATAACGGAGGTCATGTCGTTATCGGAGATCGCAATGTAGTCTTCGGAAACGATCTCCGCGCCAAGCTTGGCAGCCTGTGCCTTGAAGTAGGCAGCCTGCTCCTTGCCGAAGTCGAGATCAACGGCAACGATGGCAATGCGGTTGGCTTTCAGCTCGCCGACAGCAAACTGCGCGGCAGCGGTGGCCTGAACCGCGCCGGGGAAGGACTGGGAGAAGATATAGTCGCCCGCGTTAACGACGTCCGGGTGAACGGCATAGGCGGAGACCATCACGATACCGGCATCCTGGCAGATGGGAGCGGCAACCTTGGTGGGGCCGGAGTAGGAACCGGATACGATAGCGTCAACATTATCCACGGTAGTAAGCTTTTCCAGAATGTTGGCCGCTTCCGCCGTATCCAGACCGTCATCGTAGTTAACAAGTTCGACCTTGCGGCCGTTGATGCCGCCCGCTTCATTGATCAGCTTGACCGCAAGTTTGGCGGACTGCTCGGCGCTCTGGCCGTCAGCGGCGGCAGAGGCGGCAGAAACAGGGGCAAAGAAGCCGATGCGAATAGGGTCGGCATCAGTGGCATCACCGTTGCCAGTCGTGCTGGGATCCTCGGTGGTTTTGTTGCCGCAGGCAACAAGGGCAAGGACCATAGCCAGCGCAAGAATGAGACTCAACAGCTTTTTCATGGGTGTTCCTCCTCATAAAATAGTTAATTACACAGGCGCACACGCACCTGAATAATCCAGGAGAGTTTCCCAGCACATACGCTGCCTGCCCGGTCGTCATCAGAACAGGATCAATGCCGCCGCACCGGCAAGCAGGACCGAGAGGATCACTCGCTCGACCCAGATGAAGAGCATCTGCGGCACCTTGACAGGAATGCTGGTGGAAAGAATGCAGGGAATGACCGCCGAGAAAAACAGCAGCTCCGAAATGCAGCCTACTGCTACAACATAACGCGTGGCAAGCGAGCAATCCATGACAAACGCACACGGCAGGTACATCTCGGCAATGCTGGTGGCCAGCGCCTGCGCCGCCGGCAGAGCTTCGGGCAACTGCACGAGAGCGGCAAAGGGATAGAAAAGATAACCTATGATCCGAAAAAGCGGAGTATACATTGCCAGCAGCATTCCGATCAGGCCGACCGAAAGGATACTCGGCACGATGGTACAGGCCATCTGCAAGCCGCTCAGGAAGGTTTTCCAGATGCTTTCCGGCAGGCTGCCGCTCTGTTCCGCAGCGGCAAGAGCCGTATCCAACGCCGTATGTATTCGGCGTTCCGTGACCGGACACTCGGGCTGCGGCTGCACGCCTTCCCTGTATTCATCAGGAAAGCGGTTCAGCGGATACATCCGCACCGTGACCGCCGTAACAATAAACGTGATGAGCAGCGTGGACCAGAAGTAGAGATTCCATCGGTCCATCAATCCCAGAGTGCTTGCCACTGTGATCATAAAAGTGGACGACACGGTGGAAAAGCCGGTCGCAATGATAGCCGCTTCCTTTTTTGTGTAGGCGCCCTTCGTGTAAAGCTCATCGGTGATGAGAAGCGCGACGGAGTAGCTGCCGACAAATGAGGCTACCGCGTCGATGGCTGAGCGCCCCGGTGTTTTCCAGATCCGCCGCATGAGCGGGCGGACAAACACGCCGACAAATTCCATCAGCCCGTAATTCGTCAGAAAGGCAAGGAAGATAGAGCCAATGGGGACCAGGAATGTCAACGACTGCCCCAGTGAAAAAAGAAAGGGTAGCAGCGATCCGTTCTCCAGCCATTCCTTTGGGCCGAAGCCGAAAAGATACATAGCCGCACAGGCCGCGCCGAAAAGCTTGAAAAGCGTGAAGATCGTGCTTGTCGCGCTCCTGTTCCAGTTCTTTTTTGCGAACGGAAGCAGCGCCCCTGCCACACATACACCCAGCACCAGCCAACGCTGAGCCGGCCCAACCAGGACAGCGGCAAGCTGGCAGAACACATCCAGTGGAATCGTATGCGTCCCATGAAAGGGTACTGTGACAAAAAAGACGAAAATGCCAACCAGATTGCACAAAACAAACTTGGCCCATGCAAGGCGGCTGTATGCCGCGGCACGGTGTTCTATGTTCTTCATGCTCCATCCGGGAAGCGCAGCAAGCGCTTCCGCCCTCCATCATCAATTTACATAGTAAGTGCAAACTTCAAAAACCTTCAAAAACCTTCCAAAAAATTCGGCGTCAGTCTTCCAGTTTTAGTAAAATTCCCTCAAAAAACTTCTTGGTGTTGATTTTTCCAGACTGTGAACCCTTTCCCTGCAGCATTCGCATCTCCTGCTGCACCTGCCCGAAATCGAAAAGGCGCGAGGCATACTCGGTGAATATCTCATCATAAAAGTCCTCGCTGCCGCGCGCAGCCAAGTGGCTCTGTGCTTTCTGGATAGCGCGGCGGATCTTTTGCTCAATACCCTTCTGCCGCGCGGCATCGCATTCGCTGCCATATAATTCATAGCCAATATGCTGATATACGTCGGAGAGCTGGTATTCCTGTCTCGTATGGCGGCGACGGCTGCGCAGATAGTGCACGGCAGCGGCGATTTCCCTGCTTCCCGTCATGCCGAGTATCCCAATATCTGCGAAAATCTCCCGCAGGCGCTGCTCGCTGTCATCCGCAGCAGGTCCAGCGGCGGCAGGCGTCACAGCCTGCCGCACAGCGGAAAGCATCCGCTCCATTTCCATGATCTGAATGACATTTTGCAGCACCTTGCGGATCTCCAGCACGTTGATGGGCTTATGAACGAAAAAGTCGATTCCTTCCTTGTAGGCCATTTCCTCCATGTTCTTATCATGCGCCTGCGAGATCATGATAAAATGGCCGCCGGCGCCGCGCGACAAGGCTCGTTTCATAATGCGTATTCCATCGGTGTGCGGAAACAGCAGATCAATCAGTACAATGTCGGGCTGGTAGAATAAAATCTCATCCACTGCCTGCTCTTCATCTGTTACTGTTGCAACCACCTCGCCAAGCTGCTCGCGAGCAATGACAAATTTGAGCATCGTGCCGACAGAACTGTCGTCATCCACAATCAGAATTCGTTTCATATTCATGTGGCACTCTCCTCTCAAAGTGACGGAATGTCCACGCGGAAAGTTGTCCCCTCAGGGACGCTGCTCTCCACGCTGATCTGTGCGTTCCATTTGTTTACAATATCTCTGACATGACATAGCCCCAGCCCTGGGGATGGCACACCAGTCTGCTCATCAAACTTAGTGGAAAAGCCAGGCTGAAAGATATGAGGCAATATGTCGTCGGGAATGCCCCCTGCATCGTCAGCCACGCGCATGACGATGCTGCGGTTTTTGGCAGTAAGCTCGGCTGTAATTTGATGCGCGCCCGCCTGTGCAGCATTGATAATAAGATTATTGAGTACGATAAAAAAGTCGTAGTATCCCTCAATCAAAATATCACCCTCCAAATGGATGTGGAGACGTGCGGGGGCAATCGTTTCACGTGTGCCAGCCTCCAATATCCGGCAAATCTGCGAGAGCAGCATGGGTGATTCCTGCTGTGTGACCTGAATGGCTTTGGCAAGTCCGCTGACAATGTTGCTGTAGTCTTTCATCACCTCATGGCCCATGTTAGCCAGCGAAAGGGCCTGCTGGCGCAGCGGGCTTTCATGCGGCAGTGTTTGATAGATTGAGAAACTGCGTGCGGTCATCTCATCCAGCTGCTTTTTTGACTTTTGCAGGAAAAAGATGTCGGCATAGATGTTGGCCGCAAAACTTGTAAGCTTTTCGTACTGCACCTCGCGATTTTTCTGTGAGATCGCAAGTACGAGCGCAGAACGAATCGCCGCAATAACGAGCAGCCACGCCGCGCGTTCGTCGCTCATTTTGTTGCAGATGGCCAGCGAGACAAGGTTCGAGATCAAGTCCGCCATCAGCATGGTAAAGAGCATGTCCGGCAGATAATCTTCTCCCATCACGCCGCTGAGGAATTGATAAAGCGCCGCATAGAGGATATAAATGACCAAACTATCGAGAATAACAGAGATAACATCCGCATTGTTACCTGAGTACAACATCATTATCAGCCGCAGCACAGCGGCAAATACTCCCGCAATAGCAGCAAGCATTACCGGCTTTTTTATCAACTCATCTCGTATCGTAATCCCAAGCAATACCAATCCCAGCGAAAGCGGTGCCACAAAATTCTCGTGCGGAGCGAAATAAATCTGTGAAAGTACAGCGATCAGCGCGCCATATTGAAGGTAAAGCTTCATTTTTCTCCCCCAGCACTGCTTTTCCTGTAAAATTTAACTCTTTTTGTCAGTATATAATGCTTTTCTACAGAATTCAACGGAGAACTGGGAAAATTCCCGATTAAAAGCGCTGAAGGCGGCGGGAAGTTGACTTTTTTCCCCGCCGGGGCTATAATTTTTTTCCGATAGATAGGCCGCGCACGGAGGCCCACAGCAGAAGGAGAATATTATATCATGAGAGAAGACCTTGCGCTCCGGCTGGAGCGGTTCAAAGAACAGCGGAGCGTGGATGCGGCCGCGCAGGGACGCGTTGCGCGCCCGATGGTGAAGTTTATCGGCGAAGAGGTGCTCGATACGGCGGTCGCCGCGCTGCTGCAGGGGGAGAATCTCCTGCTCGCAGGCGGAAAGGCGACGGGCAAGAACGTTCTTGCGGACAACCTTGCATGGCTCTTCGCGCGCCCGGTGTTCACCGCCTCGTTCCATGTGAACACCGACAGCAGTATGCTCATCGGCACCGACACCTTCACCGGCGGCGAGGTGCGGCTGCGCCGCGGTCCCATCGCGCTTGCGGCGCAGTACGGTGGGTTCTGCGTGCTCGATGAGATCAATATGGCGAAAAACGACGCGGTCGCGGTGCTTCATTCGGTGCTCGACTACCGCCGCCTCATCGACGTGCCGGGCTATGAGTGCATCCCGCTGCACCCGGCGACGCGCTTCATCGCAACGATGAACTACGGCTACGCCGGCACGCGCGAGCTGAACGAGGCGCTCGTCTCGCGCTTTACGGTCATCCGGATGCCGACGCTCGACGAAGCGCAGCTTTGCGGGCTGCTGCGCGCCGATGTACCGGCAGCGGCGGAGGAGAACATTCGCCGCTGCGTGGGGCTGTTCCTTGATCTGAACGCAAAGGCCGTGAACGGCGAGATCTCGACCAACTCTGTCGATCTTCGCGGCATGATCGCGGCGCTGCGATTGATGACCGACGGCATGGCGCCGAATGAGGCCATCGCCGTGAGCATCACGAACAAGTGCTTTGACGAGTATGAATATGCGCTCGTGCGCGACGTGGTGATGACGCGCTTTGCGCAGTAAGGGGACGAGAGTGTGAGCATTGGCAGAGAAGAGAGCCTGTTTCTGACCGTTTCCGAGGATCACAGGCAGCGAGCCTATCCTGAATATGTGCAGCGCATGAGCGCGCCCTTTTCGCGCGCGGGCGGTATGGTCGCGGCTTACGAGGGCGTGCTGCTCGGCGGAGCGGACAAGCGCTTTGGGCTGGATGAACTCAATTTATGGCTGCGCCGCTATCGCTACGCCGCCTATGATATGGACGTGCTGCTGCCTGCTGCGCACCTGTGCCTTGAGCGCGCGGTGCGCGCTGACCTCATGGCGGAGCGCCCCGGCGTTTTCGCGATGGCGCGGCAGGCGGCGGGGGAGATCCTGCGTGGCGATCTGCTGCAATACCGCCGCAGCTCGCGCGGCTGGCTCTATATTTACGACCTTGCAAAGAGGTTTCCCGGCGCGGAAACGGCCGAGGATCGCCGCCTGCTGCAAAATTTTACCGGCTTTGACGAGATGCTCGACCTGTTCGAAGAAATCTCGGGGCGCAGCGAAACCTGCGCCGATGCCCGCGCGTTGGTCGATCTTGCGGCGTTTTTGTACTACAAAATCCTGACGCGCTACTTCGCGCCCGGCCACGACCAGGATGTTTTTCCCGAGCGGGAGACGGACGAGGCGCAGGAGCTTGCCGAACCGGGAGAGATCGAATGGACGCAGACCGAGGAGCAGGAGCTCAAATATGAAAGCGCGGGAGCGGCTTCGGCGGATGGCCTTACGCTGCCGGAGGATGCGCTCGCGTCGATGCCGGAATATTTGCAGCGCAACTTTGGCCCGAGCTTTCGCACCGAGCAGGCGATGCGCGAGATCGAGCGCGCCGTCTGCACCGGTATCCACGAGGAGAGAAAGCTTCTCTTTACCGATGGGCTGGCGCGGGAGGCCTACGAGGGCACGGACCCTCGCGCCCAGTCGCTGCGCGCGAGCTACGAGAAGAATCTTGAAATGCTGCGCACGCACGAGGACGCGGCGCGGCAGGGCAGGCGCAGCATCGAGCAGGCCTTCCGCAACGCGCTAAGCCTGCGCAGCGAGCCGGAGATCTACCGCGCCGACCACGGCACGCTCGACAATGCGGCGCTGTGGAGGGTCGGACGCTGTGAGTTTCCGCTGCTGTTTGAAAAGATCGTGCGGCAGGACGAGTCAAGCGTTGTGGTGGAGCTTCTTATCGACGCGAGCGGCTCGCAGTCCGTGCGGCAAGGCATGGTGGCGCTGCAAAGCTACCTTTTCAGCAGTGCGCTGAGCGGTATCGGCATCCCGCACCGCGTGATGAGCTACTGCACCTACGGCAACCACACGGTGCTGCGGCGCTTTCGCAATTATGACGATCATCCCGAGGCGGACCAGCGCATCCTTGAGTACCGCGCGACCTCCAACAACCGCGATGGCCTTGCGCTGGCGGCGGCGGGACTCGACATCAAAAAACGGCGCGAGGAACATAAGGTGGTCATCGTTTTCAGCGATGGCCTGCCGAATGATATGATCAGCGGCCGCAAGCGCAGCGGTATGCCGGAGCGCTATGTTGGCGACGCCGCCATCCGAGACACCTGCTTTCAGGTGCGAAAGCTGCGGCGCGAGGGTGTGCACGTGCTCGGTATTTTCCTCGGCGAGGATGGGGAACTTGAAAATGAGCGTATGATCTACGGCGCGTCATTTCTGCGCATCCGCCGCGCGGAGGACTTTGCGGGCAGCGCGGGACGCAAGCTGAGTGAGCTGCTTTTATCGCTGTAAGAGAAAAAGGAGCCTCGATTTTGCAAAATCGAGGCTCCTTTTTGAGAGGGCCACATTTGGTGTTTGCAGCGGCGACACATTACAAAATAAGGTAAATGCAGGGGATTTGTGGGTGAGATGCACAAGCGGAAGGGGAGATTTTGAGGTGCAATTGAAAAATAAGACAAAGGAAGAAAAAATGATAAAAGCGATAATTTTTTTGGAAACTATCTTGACAAAATTTGTCAAGATTGATATGATGACACTAACAAGCAAGCGAAAAGAGGATGCGGAGCATGATCATCACCAAAGAGACGGACTACGCCCTGCGCATTTTGCGGGTGCTGCTGGACGGGGAGAAGCATTCGGTGGCCGAGATGTCGGAAACGGAGCTGATCCCCACTCAGTTTGCCTACCAGATCCTGCGCAAACTCTCCGCCGGCAATTTGGTGCGGGTGAGCCGCGGCGCCCTCGGCGGCTGCGAACTGTCCTGCGATCTGGACGCAACCTCCCTCTACGATCTCATGGGGGTCATGGGGGAGCGGGGCGTCCTGTGCGCCTGCATGGAGCCGGGATATGAATGCCGCTGGCAGGACGAGCACGGGCGGTGCGCCATCCACTGTCAGCTGGCGGCCTTGCAGCGAAAGCAGGACGAGGCGTTCCGTGCCGTGAGCCTGCGCAGGCTGCTGACCGGCGGATCCGATCCCCAAGATACAAGCGAGCTGTAAAATTTTAAGAGGAGGTACCCGTATGCTGTTTCAAACCACGGCGGCGCACGAAGAGCTGCGCGCGAAGATCCGGAGCTTTGCGGAGGAGGAGATCAAGCCCCTCGCATTTCTGATGGATCAGAACAATGAGTTTCCCGAGGAGGCTGTCAAGAAGCTGGGTAAGCTGGGCTGGATGGGCATTCCCTACCCCAAGG
>OWJC01000331.1_pt1 | contig 28900 bp, 20 predicted proteins | sample 1732731 | NCBI WGS metagenome assembly OWJC01 (sample SAMN05065747, study PRJEB22554) | human gut metagenome | biome: ENVO:2100002; feature: ENVO:00000062; material: ENVO:00002003 | host: Homo sapiens | place: USA
AGGCTATTCGTCGCAGCGTCAGATGTGTATAAGAGACAGGTCTGCAAGTGTGGAATTTGTTCGCCTATGGCGAACAAATTATGCGCGCGGCAGACTGCAATTTTTTATCAAAAAAAGCAGGGCTTTTTTTGATATTTACATCCACATGGCGAAGGGCCGCAGCAGGCCGCCCAGCACTCTGTGCAGCAGGGGCCGGTGCTCCCAGTCCGCCCGGGTCACCTGCCGGGAATTTTCCATAATGCCGTCCATGTCCTCCAGCAGCGTCTCTATGGCCGGCGCGCCGTACAGCAGGGTGCCGCACTCGAAGTGCAGCTGGAAGCTGCGGTAGTCCATGTTCACGGACCCCACGAACGCCGCCTCCCGGTCCGCCAACACGGTTTTCCCGTGCAGCAGCCCCGGGGTGAACCGATAGATCTTCACGCCGTGGTTCAGCAGCTCCCCGAAATAGCTCTCCGCCACCATAAAGGCGAACTTGTGGTCCGGAATGCCGGGCATCATCAGCCGCACGTCCACGCCGCTGCCGGCGGCCATGCACAGGGCCTTCTCCATGGACTCGTCAATGGCCAGATACGGCGAGGTGATGTACACCATGTGCTTGGCCCCGCCGATCAGCTGCAGAAACGCGTCCTCGGCAGAGGACACCGGGTTGCTGTCCGGCCCGTCCGCGATGGGCTGCACAAAGCCCTGCCCCGCCGCGCTGCTCTGGGGCCGGTAATAGTCGTGCTCCTGCTGCAGGGAGCCGCCCATGCGCTCCCACATATAGATGAACTCCCGGGTCAGAGTCCAGCAGGCCTGGCCCTCCAGCCGGATGCCGTCATCCTTCCAATAGCCGAACCGCTCGGTGATGTTGGCGTACTCGTCGGCGATATTGGCCCCGCCGGTATAGGCGGTGTCCCCGTCGATGCAGGCGATCTTCCGGTGGTCCCGATAGTTGAAGTACAGCCGGTTCACATAGTGGTGCACCGGGTTGAAGATCAGCACCTCCGCCCCAATGCGCCGCAGCTCCTCCACGGCCTCCTCGGGCATACGCATCATGCTGCCGAAGTCGTCGAACAGCACCTTGATCTCCACGCCCTGTCCGGCCTTCCGCCGGAAAATATCCATCAGCCGGTCCCACAGCTGCCCCTCGGCCATGATGTAAAACTCCATGAAAATGAAGTGCTCCGCCTGCTCCATGCGCTCCAGCATGTCCTCCAGATACGCCTCGCCGGTGGGCAGATACACGGCCCCGGTGCCGGTGTACAGGGGGAAGCCCTGCCGGTCCAGATACGCCGCCAGGCGTCCCCACTCCGGGTGCTCCTGCCGCAGCTTCTCCACCTGGAGGCGGCTGGCCTCCCGCCGGGCCTCGGATTCCTGGGGCCTGGGCAGCTTTTTCAGGTCCAGCCGCTTCTGGGGATGGTCCCCGTTCCACAGCCAGTACAGGATCAGCCCCACCACCGGCACCGTCAGGATCAGCAGGGTCCAGCCCAGCTTATACGAGCTGCCGCCGGGCCGGCTGTTGATGCGGAAGGCATAGGCCAGAGCCAGCAGCTCCAGCACTGTGTACGCCATAGCCATCCGCTGCCGCAGCAGATCGCTGAGAAACAGCACCAGCGCGATCTGGGCCAGCAGCAGCACCGCCACCAGTCCCAGCCGCAGCGCCGCAGATATGCGCCGCTCTGTCTTTTGCTGTACCTTCGGTTTCTTCAACGGAAATCCTTCCTCCTTTCCCACTGTCCCCGCCGCTCATCGGCGGTGTATGGGTATCTAAGGGTGTCTGTTTTGCGGCCCGCTGAGGGCAGCGAGCTCTACAGCCTTGGCTCTCCCTCTGGGAGAGCTGTCGGCGCAGCCGACTGAGAGGGCCTGTAGGGACGGACAAACCCCGTTCGCCCGCAGGTCACTGCTGAGAGGACCGCAGCAGCTCCTGCTGAATGTCCCACAGCTTCCGGGACAGGTCTACCACATACTTGTGGGGATAATCGAACCGCTTCACCTCGTCCCACAGGGTGTCCACCTGCTGGCGGCAATAGGCCTGGATCTCCGGCAGGGAAGGGGAGTCATACACCCGCCTGCCGTTGAGGAAAATGGGCACCAGCAGCTCCCGGGCCGTGAAGTTGTACACGGTTTTCTTTTTCCAGGTGGCCATGGGGTCGAAGATCTCCATGTCCTGGCTGTCGTCCACCGTCTCGTCGTGGAGGGTGATCAGGTCGGCAATGGCCTTGCCGGTATCCCGGCCATAGAAGCGGTAGACCTTCTTGAAGTGGGGGATGGTGATCTTCTCCACGTTTTCGCTGACCTTGATCTTGGGGATGATGTTTCCCTCATCGTCCTCCACCGCCGCCAGCTTGTATACGCCGCCGAACACCGGCTCGGACCGGGCGGTGATCATCCGCTCACCCACGCCGAACATATCGATCTGGGCGCCCTGCAAAAACAGATCCTGGATCAGATACTCGTCCAGGGAGTTGGACACGGTGATTTTGCATTCGGTCCACCCGGCGTCGTCCAGCATCTTCCGGGCCTTCCGGGTCAGATACGCCATGTCGCCGGAGTCCAGCCGGATGCCGCACTTGGTGATGCCCATGGGCTTGAGCACCTCATTGAAGGCCCGGATGGCGTTGGGCACACCGGATTTCAGGGTGTTGTAGGTATCCACCAGCAGCGTGGCGTTGGTGGGGTAAATTTCGCAGTACGTCTTGAAAGCATCATACTCCGTGTCGAACATCTGCACCCAGGCGTGAGCCATGGTGCCCCCGGCGGGCACGCCGTACAGCTGGTCGGAGATGGTGCAGGCGGTGCCGCCGCAGCCGCCGATATACGCGGCCCGTGCGCCGATGATGGCGGCGTCGGCACCCTGGGCCCGGCGGGAGCCGAACTCCAGCACCGTGCGGCCCCGTGCAGCCCGGACGATGCGGTTGGCCTTGGTGGCAATGAGGCTCTGGTGGTTGATGGTCAGCAGGGTAAAGGTCTCGATAAGCTGTGCTTCAATGGCCGGAGCCCGCACCACCACCAGGGGCTCCTTGGGGAACACCGGGGTCCCCTCCGGCACGGCGTAAATGTCGCCGGTAAACCGGAAATTGGCCAGATATTCCAGAAATTCCTCGCAGAACAGGTTCCGCCCCCGAAGATACGCAATGTCCTCCTGGGTGAAGTGCAGGTTCTCGATGTAGTCGATCAGCTGCTCCAGGCCCGCGGCGATGGCAAAGCCGCCCTGGTCCGGCACCCGGCGGAAGAACACGTCAAAATACGTGATCTTATCCTTGAAGCCGTTCTCGAAATACCCATTGCCCATGGTCAGCTCATAAAAGTCGCAGAGCATGGTCATGTTCAGCTTTTCCTCAATGTTCATCCTTCAATACCTCAGATTTTCGTTATACTTGCAGGGGTGCCCGCCTATGATAGCCGGTTTCCGCCCCAATGCAATCGTTTGCTTTACGCATCCCTGCGGAAATAGTGCTTGGCGCAGAATTCCCGCCGCACCTCAATGCGGCCCTCGTCTGCCAGCCAGTCCACAAAGTTGGCAAAATTCCGCTCCACCACGCTGAACTTGAACTCATTGTGGGTCCGGACGTTTTCTTTTTTGCAGAAGGTATAGATCCACTGGTCAAAGGACATGCCGTCCTCCAGGCAGTCCAGCACCTCCTGCCCCTTGTCCAGGATAAACGCAAGGTTCCGGTCGATCAGCGGCCCGATATCCGTCAGCACCTGCTTGTGGGCGATGATGTATGCCGGGCACCGCAGCGCCCGCAGGCTCTCCTTGCTTTCCAGGTCCCGGGCGATGAACATGCTGGTGGGCAGCTTGGCCCCCTCGATCTGCCCCTCGTCAATGAGGCAGTCTCCCACATAGGCCACGTTGTCCGGGGTCACAATGCCGATGTGTCCGGCGGAGTGTCCCGGCAGCTGCAATATGCCGAACCGCGCCCCGCAGAAGTCCACATGGTCTGCGTCGGCGGGGATGATCACGTCCGCCAGAAAGCACTCCTCCAGGAAGTATTCGTGGCTCTTGCCATAGGTCAGGGCCACATAGTTGGCCCGGTACGCATCGGGATTCACGGAGATGCCCGCCTCGATGATCTGGGCCGCCGCCTGGCAGCCGTACCGCTGCTGCAAGTAGCGGACGTTGCCTGTGTGGTCAAAGTGGGCGTGGGAGCACAGAATCCCCCGCAGCCGGAACCCGTTGTCCTCAATAAGATTCGTCAGGGCGCTGCGGTCCAGCTTGGCGTATCCCGTGTCCATCAGCACGATGTCCGTGTCCGTCAGCTTATATACCGGCATCAGCGCCGTGGCCCCCACGGCGGCATAGGTCCTTCCGTATACGTGCCGCAGCTCCATATTTCGTCCCCCTCCATGGTGCAATATTCCATATTATATACCCTTCGACGGGAAAAAACAACCTCGGAAAAATTTCCGTTTACCCCCTATGCAAAACCAGAAAAATAAGGTAAAATACACCTAAGTATAGATAGGGAGGATTCTGTCAATGGACGAACCGAAGTATAAGCGGGTGCTGCTGAAGATCAGCGGCGAGGCCCTGGCCGGCGACAAGCACTTCGGCCTGGACTTCCAGGTCATGGGCCGGGTGGCCGACGTCATCAAGGAGTGCGTGGCCATGGGCGTCCAGGTGGGCGTGGTCATCGGCGGCGGCAACTTCTGGCGCGGCGTCAAAAACGGCGAGGGCCACATCGAGCGCACCCGCGCCGACCATATGGGCATGCTGGCCACCGCCATGAACTGCATGGCCATGGCCGACGTGCTGGAGCAGAAGGGCGTGGACGTCCGGGTCCAGACGGCGCTGGAGATCAAGGAGGTGGCGGAGCCCTACATCCGGGCCCGTGCCGTGCGCCATCTGGAAAAGGGCCGCGTGGTGATCTTCGGCTGCGGCGTGGGCTGCCCCTTCTTCTCCACGGATACCGCCGCCGTGCTTCGCGCCGCCGAGATCGGCGCCGATGTGATCCTGCTGGCCAAGAACATCGACGGCGTGTACGACTGCGACCCCGCCAAGAACGCCAACGCCGTGAAGTTCGACGCCATCACCTACGACGAGGTGCTCAAGCGCCGCCTGGCCGTCATGGATTCCACCGCCACCAGCCTGTCCATGGACAACCACATTCCCGTGCTGGTGTTCGCGCTGAAGGACCCCTACAACATCGTCCGTGCCCTGCGCGGCGAAAAAATCGGAACAATTGTGAAGGAGGCATAACCCCATGCTGAAAGACGAGTACAAGATTTACGAGGAAAAAATGAAGAAGAGCATCGAATCCGTTGCCAACGACTTTGCCGCCGTCCGCGCAGGCCGTGCCAACGCCTCCGTGCTCAACCGCATCCATGTGGACTACTACGGCACCCCCACCCCCATCCAGCAGATCGCGTCCGTGGCTTCTCCCGATCCCCGCAGCCTGGTCATCACCCCCTGGGACGCCTCTGCCCTCAAGGGCATTGAAAAGGCCATCCAGGAGTCCGACCTGGGCATCAACCCCCAGAACGACGGCAAGTCCATCCGCCTGAGCTTCCCCCAGCTGACGGAGGAGCGCCGCAAGGACCTGGTCAAGCAGATCCGCAAGTATACCGAGGGCGGCAAGGTGGCCGTGCGCAACATCCGCCGCGACGCCATGGAGAATTTCAAGAAGCAGCAGAAGGCCTCCGAGATCACCGAGGACGAGCTGAAGATGGCGGAAAAGGACCTGCAGAAGCTGACCGACGACAGCTGCAAGGAGCTGGATAAGCTCCTGGAAAACAAGGAAAAGGAGCTCCTGTCTGTCTGATGGGCCTGTTTTCCAAAAAGATCCATCATCACGGGGCGGGGCAGGTGGACATGAGCCGCCTGCCCCGCCACATCGCTATTATTATGGACGGCAACGGTCGTTGGGCGAAGCAGCGCGGCCTGCCTCGCACTGCCGGACATAAAGTAGGGGCCGAGACCTTCCGCAAGATCGCCACCTATTGCAAGGATCTGGGGGTGGAATACCTGACGGTGTACGCCTTCTCTACGGAGAACTGGAAGCGTCCCGCCGACGAGGTGGGGGTCATCATGGGCCTTCTGAAGCAATATATGCTGGAGGCCATCGACTCTATGGAGCGTGATCAGATCCGCCTGCGCTTTCTGGGGGACCTGTCCGCCATCTCGCCGGAGCTTCAGGCTCTGGTGGACCGTACCAATGAAATTTCCAGCCATATCCACGGCTTTCAGGCCAACGTCTGCCTGAACTACGGCGGCCGGGACGAGATCCTCCACGCCGCCCGCCGCTTCGCGCAGGACTGCACCCGGGGCGAGGCTGCCCCGGAGGACCTTACCGAGGAGGGCTTTTCCTCCTATCTGTACTCTGCCGGCATCCCGGACCCGGAGCTCATCATCCGCACCAGCGGCGAGGAGCGCCTGTCGGGCTTCCTGCTGTGGCAGTGCGCCTATTCGGAGTTTTACTTCTGCGATACCCTGTGGCCGGACTTCGACAGCCGGGCCCTGGACCAAGCCATCATCGCCTACCAGAGCCGCGACCGGCGGTTCGGCGGCGTGAAATAGAGAGGATACAACTATGAAACAGAGGATATTGGTGGCTGTGGTGGGGATTCCCGCCCTGCTGGCGGTGCTGTGCATCGCCCCGGCCTGGGCCACGGCCCTGCTGCTGGCGGCCCTGACCGTCATCGCCGCCCACGAGCTGCTGACGGCGGTGTGCGGCCCGGACAAGGCCCGCCGCTGGACGGTGCTTCCCGCCGTGTGCGGCGTGCTGCTGCTGGCCCGGGCGGTGTGGCCCGGCTGCGCCGCCCTGGAGGGCCTGCTGCTGGCAGCGGCCCTGACCCTGCCCCTGTCCGGAGTCCTGACCTATGGAAAGCCTCATGCCCTGACGTTTACCGACGTGTGCGCCATGGCCGCGGCGGGCTTTGCCATTCCCTGGGCCTTCTCCGGGCTGTACGGCCTGCGGGTGCTGGAGGGGGGGTACCTCCTGGTGCTGACGCCCCTGGTGGCGGCCTTCTGCAGCGACTCCCTGGCCCTGTTCACCGGCATGGCCTGCGGAAAGCATAAGCTGGCCCCCCTGGTCAGCCCCCATAAGACCGTGGAGGGCGCGGCAGGCGGCCTGGTGGGCGGCATGGCCGGTATGGCCATTTTCTGCCTGGTGTACCGGGCCATCACCGGCGTGAACCTGGGCCTGCCCCTGTGCGTGGCCCTGGGCCTGCTGGGGGCGCTGCTGGGGGAGCTGGGGGACCTGAGCTTCTCCGCCGTGAAGCGCCAGTATGGCATCAAGGACTATGGCCGTCTGCTGCCGGGTCACGGCGGCGTGCTGGACCGGTTCGACAGCGTGCTTTTTGCCGCCCCGGTGCTGTGCGCCCTGCTGCGGGCGTTGGCGGCGTAAACGGCATAAGGAGAATCGCAACATGACAAAAACCATTTCCCTGCTGGGCTCCACCGGCTCCATCGGCCGCCAGACCCTGCAGGTGGCCCGGGAGCTGGGCCTTTCCGTGGCGGCCCTGACCGCCAACCGCCAGGTGGACCTGCTGGAGCGGCAGGCACGGGAGTTTCACCCCGCCCTGGCGGTGCTGTACGATCGGGACGCCGCCCGTCAGCTGCGCCTGCGGCTGTCGGATACGGATATCCGGGTGGCGGAGGGGCCGGAGGGTCTGTTGCTGGCGGCCCAACTGCCCCAGGCCGACACCGTGGTCACCGCCGTTATGGGCAGCGTGGGCCTGGAGCCCACCCTGGCCGCCATCCGGCAAAAAAAACGCATTGCCCTGGCCAATAAGGAGACCCTGGTCTGCGCCGGGGAGCTGGTCATGGCCCAGGCGGAGCGCTGGGGGGCGGACATCGTCCCCGTGGACTCCGAGCACAGCGCCATTTTCCAGAGTCTCCAGGGCTGCCGGGACCGGAATGAGGTCCGGCGGCTGCTGCTGACCTGCTCCGGCGGCCCCTTCTTCGGCCGCAGCTTCCGGGACCTGGAGGGGGTCACTCCCGCCGATGCCCTGAAGCATCCCAACTGGTCCATGGGTGCAAAAATCACCATCGACTCTGCTACCCTGATGAACAAGGGGCTGGAGGTCATCGAGGCCATGCGGCTGTACCGTCTGCCGGTGGAGCAGGTGGACGTGGTGATCCACCGCCAGAGCATCGTTCATTCCCTGGTGGAGTACCGGGACGGCGCCATGATCGCCCAGCTGGGCACCCCGGATATGAAGCTGCCCATCCGCTATGCCTTCACCTGGCCTCACCGGGCCCCCAGCCCGGATACGCCCCTGGACCTGCTGACCTGCGGGGACCTGACGTTCCGGGCTCCGGACCTGGACGCCTTCCCCTGCCTGCGCATTGCCCGCCAGTGCGCCAAAGCCGGCGGCACCGCCTGCGCCATTATGAACGGTGCCAATGAGGCGGCGGTGGCCCTGTTTCTGCAGGAGCGTGTGGGCTTCAACGACATTCCCCGCCTGGTGGAGTCCGCCCTTTCCCGGGTGGAGGTGAAATATGCCCCGGACCTTCCGGATATACTGGAAGCAGACAGACAGGCGCGAGCCGCTGTACTGCAAACGGTAGGAGACATGGTATGATCTATATTTTAGCTGCGATCCTGATATTCGGCGTGCTCATCGCCGTCCACGAGTTGGGCCACTTCCTGGCGGCCAAGGCCTGCGGCGTGCGGGTCAACGAGTTCGCCATCGGCATGGGCCCCGCCCTGTTCAAAAAGACCAGGGGCGATACCACCTATGCTCTGCGCCTGCTGCCCATCGGCGGCTTCTGCGCCATGGAGGGGGAGGAGGAGGACTCCGACGACCCCGCTGCCCTGAATAACCAGGGCTTCTGGCGCAAGCTCCTGATCTTTGCCGCCGGCGCCCTGATGAACTTCCTCACGGGCCTTGTCATCATTCTGGTGCTTTACGCCGGGGTCAAGGCCGTCAACGTCCCGGTGATCCACGGCTTCGCCGACGGCTGCCCGCTGGAATCCGCCTCCGGCCTTCAGGTGGGCGACCGCATCCTGTCCATCGACGGGGAGCGCATCTACACCTTCAGCGACGTGTCCCTGCTGCTGGGCCGCAACAAGACCGGCGACTTCGACCTGGTCATCCGCCGGGACGGCCAGAAGCTCCGTCTGGAGAATTTCCACATGGAGCGCGGCGAGTACCTGGATCAGTCCGGCCAGAAATTCACCGGCTTCGGCCTGTATTTCGGCGCCCAGGAGCTGACCTTCGGCGGGCGGCTGAGATACTGCTGGGACCAGGCGGTGGACTTTGTCCGCCTGGTGCGCCTGAGCCTCCAGATGCTCATCACCGGCGAGGCGGGCTTTTCCGATATGAGCGGCCCCGTGGGCATCGTGTCCACCATCACCACCGTGGGCGAGCAGTCGGAAAATGCCCGGGCCGCCGCCGCCAACATCGCGTACCTGGCGGCCTTCATCGCCGTGAACCTGGCGGTGATGAACCTGCTGCCCCTGCCCGCTCTGGACGGCGGCAAGATTTTCTTCCTGGTGGTCAACGCCCTGTCCCTGCGCATCATCCGCAGGCAGATTCCCGCCAGGTTTGAAAATTACGTCCATCTGGCCGGCTTTGTCCTTCTCATGGGCTTCATGCTGGTCATCACCTTCCACGACGTCATCAAGCTGTTTCAATAGCGGCAGACCGTCCCGGAATGGGGCCGGCGTCTTTGCCGGCCCCATTTCGCCGCCCCGTGCGGCGCATTTTACTCGCAAGGAGGATATAAACCATGAGCAAGCAGATTCATGTGGGCGCCGTGGCCGTGGGCGGCGGCGCGCCGGTCAGCATCCAATCCATGTGCAATACCCCCACCCAGGACGTGGAGCGTACCGTCTCCCAGATCCTCCGCCTGGAGGGTGCCGGGTGCCAGATCATCCGGGTGGCGGTGCCGGATATGGACGCCGCCCGGGCCATCGGCCCCATCCGCCGCCGCATCCACATCCCCCTGGTGGCGGATATCCACTTTGACTACCGCCTGGCCCTGGAGTGCGTCCGCCAGGGGGTGGACAAGATCCGTATCAACCCCGGCAACATCGGCTCCGCGGAAAAGGTCCGTGCCGTGGCCGACGCCTGCCGGGACCGGGGCATCCCCATCCGCATCGGCGTCAACGGCGGCTCCCTGGAGCGGGAGCTTCTGCAAAAATACGGCGGCGTCACCGCCCAGGCCCTGGTGGACAGCGCCCTGGGCCACGTCCGCCTGCTGAACGACTGCGGCTTCGACGATATCTGCATCTCCGTCAAGTGCTCCCGGGTACCGGTGAACATGGAGGCCTACCGCATGCTCCACGAGCAGACGCCCTATCCTCTGCACCTGGGAGTCACCGAGGCCGGCACGCCCCGCCTGGGGGTGCTGAAATCCGCCATCGGCATCGGCGGCCTGCTGTGCCAGGGCATCGGCGATACCCTTCGGGTCAGCCTGACGGCGGACCCGGAGGAGGAAGTCCGGGCCGCCCTGGATATTCTCTCTGCCGCCGGCCTGCGGCAGACGGGGCCCAACCTGATCTCCTGTCCCACCTGCGGCCGTACCAAATACGACATGATCCCCATCGCCCGGGAGGTGGAGCGCCGCCTCCAGGGCTGCACCAAGCCCATCACCGTGGCCGTCATGGGCTGCGTGGTCAACGGCCCCGGCGAGGCCCGGGCTGCCGACGTGGGCATTGCCGGAGGCGACGGCGAGGGCCTGCTGTTCCGCCATGGCGAAATTCTGTACAAGGTGCCCCAGGACAAGCTGGTGGACGCCCTGATGGACGAGATCGACAAGCTATAAGGAGGGATGCCCTCATATGTGCGATAAAATACCGTTTTTTACCTTTTTTGAGAGCTTTGTGCCGCCCCGTGAGCTGGGGCTGCTGCTCCACGACGCCTGCGTGGTGGGCGGCAGCATGGACCGTGCCCAGCGCACCATGGAGCTGGAGCTGACGGCCCCCGCCCCGCTGCCGGAGGCCGCCGTCACCGCCCTGCGCCAGCTGCTGATGGACCAATACGACCTGCGCCAGCTGCGCCTGAGCTTCCGCACCCCCCAGCGCGCAGATGACAGGTCCGACGTCCTCATGGGCCGGGAGATCAAGGGCAAGCCCGTCTCCATCGACGGCCTGAACCCCAAAATGGGCGCCGTGGTGATCGAGGGCAAGGTCTTTGCCGCCGAGTGCTATGAGACCCGCAAGCCCGGCGTCTGGCGGCTGACCTTCGACATGACGGACTACCGGAATTCCGTCACCGTTACCAAGTACATGGAGGGCAAGGAGGCCCAGTCCATGCAGAACGCCGTGTCCCCGGGCATGTGGCTCCGGGTCCAGGGCAATGTGGAGCTCAGCCGCGACGGCAAGGACATTCAGCTGCGCCCCTTCCACATCATGAAGATCCCCCACAAGCCCCGGGAGGACACCGCCCCGGAGAAGCGGGTGGAGCTGCACCTGCACACGAAGATGTCCAACATGGACGCCCTGACCGACACCGCCTCCGTCATCAGGCAGGCCATCTCCTGGGGCCACCCGGCCATTGCCATCACCGACCACGGCGTGGCCCAGTCCTTCCCCGACGCCTGGCACACCGCCAAGGGCAAAATTAAAATTCTCTACGGCGTAGAGGGCTATTTCATCAACAATCTGGACGACCGCATCGCCGTCCACGGCCCCCAGGACCAGGACTTTTCCGACGAGATCGTCTGCTTCGATATTGAGACCACCGGCCTGAAGGTGGACCGGGAGGCCATCACCGAGATCGGTGCCGTGGTGCTGAAAAACGGCCAGGTCACCGACCGGTTCCAGACCTTCGTGAACCCAGGCCGCCGCCTGACGCCGGAGATCATCGGCCTCACCGGCATCACCGACGCCATGCTTTCCGGCGCCCCCTCCCCCAAGGAGGCCCTGACGGCCTTTCTGGACTTTGTGGGCGGCCGCCCCCTGGCGGCCCACAACGCCGAATTTGACATCAGCTTCATCCGGGCCGGCTGCCGCCGGGAGGGCATCCCCTTTGACCCCACCTATGTGGACTCCCTGATCCTGGCCCAGAACCTGCTGCCCCAGCTTCACAAGTTCAAGCTGGACATTGTGGCCGAATACCTAGACCTGCCCGCCTTCAATCACCACCGGGCCTCCGACGACGCGGCCATGGTGGCCTACATGCTGATCCCGTTCTTTGAGAAGCTGGAGCGGGAGCTGGGCATCCACCGTCTCCAGGATATCAACCCCCAGATGCTGAAGCTGCGGCCCCAGGGCAGCAAGTCCAGCCGCTTCCCCAAGCACATCATCATTCTGGCCAAGAACAAAATGGGCCTCAAGCACCTGTACCAGCTGATCTCCGCCTCCAACCTGCAATACTTCAAGCGGGTGCCCATCATCCCCAAAACCGAGCTGATGGCCCATCGGGAGGGGCTCATCATCGGCTCGGCCTGCGAGGCCGGCGAGCTGTTCCAGGCAGTGAAGGACCACAAGGACTGGGCCGAGCTCAAGCGCATCGCCTCCTTCTATGACTATCTGGAGATCCAGCCCATCTGCAACAACCTGTTCATGCTCCGCAACGGCGACGTCCGGTCCGAGGAGGAGCTGCGGGAATTCAACCGCACCATCGTCCGCCTGGGCCGGGAGCTGGGAAAGCCCGTCTGCGCCACCGGCGACGTCCACTTCCAGGAGCCGGAGGACGAGACGTACCGCCATATCCTTCTGGCCAGCAAGAAGTTCCCCGATGCCGACGCGCCCCTGCCTATTTACTTCAAAACCACCACCGAGATGCTGGAGGAGTTTTCCTATCTGGGCCAGGACCTGGCCCATCAGGTGGTCATCGACAACCCCCGCCGCATCGCCGATCTGGTGGAGGAAATTGAGCTGCTGCCTCCGGGCCAGCTGTTCCCGCCCCGCCTGGAAAACTCCCAGGAGGACCTGAACCGCCTGGTGTGGGACAAGTGTCACGCCCTGTACGGCGACCAGCCCCCCCAGCTGGTGGTGGACCGGCTGAATGTGGAGCTGGGCAGCATCCTGGGCAAATACGACGTGGTGTATATGTCCGCCCAGAAGCTGGTGCAGCGCAGCCTGGAAAACGGCTACCTGGTGGGCTCCCGGGGCTCCGTTGGCTCGTCCCTGGTGGCCTATATGTCCGGCATCACCGAGGTGAACTCCCTGCCGCCCCACTACCGCTGCCCCCAATGCCGCCATGTGGAATTCATCACCGACGGCAGCTACGGCTGCGGGGCGGACATGCCGGACAAATGCTGCCCGGAGTGCGGCACGAAATACGTCAAGGACGGCTTCGACATTCCCTTTGAGACGTTCCTGGGCTACGGCGGCGGCAAGGTGCCGGATATCGACCTGAACTTCTCCGGCGAGTACCAGGCCCGGGCCCACCGCCACGCCATCGAGATGTTCGGCCAGACCCAGGTGTTCCGGGCCGGCACCATCGGCACCCTGGCGGAAAAGACCGCCTTCGGCTTTGTCCGCAAATACCTGGACGAGCGGGGCCTCACTGCCGGCAGCGCCGAGGTGAACCGCCTGACCCAGGGCTGCGTGGGGGTCCGCCGCACCACCGGCCAGCACCCCGGCGGCCTGGTGGTGGTCCCCGACGACATGGATGTGGAGGATTTCACCGCCGTGCAGCACCCCGCCGACGCCGAGGACGTCGACACCATCACCACCCATTTTGAATACCACTGCATGGAGGATAACCTGCTGAAGCTGGACATGCTGGGCCACGATGACCCCACCATGATCCGCATGCTGGAGGACCTCACCGGGGTCAACGCCCGGGCCATCCCCCTGGACGACCCGGACACCATGAGCATCTTCACCTCCTCCAAGGTCCTGGGCTTTGAAAACGACGAGCTACTGGGCCCCACCGGGGCCGTGGCCATTCCGGAGTTCAACACCCGGTTCACCCGGGGTATGCTGGTGGATACCCAGCCCAAGGATTTCAATACCCTGGTGCGCCTGTCCGGCTTCTCCCACGGCACCGACGTGTGGCTGGGCAATGCCCGGGACCTGATCGTCAGCGGCACCGCCTCCGTTCTGGAGACCGTGGGCTGCCGGGACGACATCATGCTCTATCTCATCCATATGGGTCTGGACCCCAAAATGAGCTTCAAGATCATGGAGGCCGTCCGGAAGGGCAAGGTGAAAAAGGGCGGCTTCCAGGAGGGGTGGGAGGATGCCATGCGGGCCCATGAGGTGCCCGACTGGTACATCGACTCCCTGGCCAAGATCGGCTATCTGTTCCCCAAGGCCCACGCCGTGGCCTATGTGATGATGGCCTTCCGCATCGCCTGGTTCAAGGTCCACCAGCCCCTGGCGTTCTACGCCACCTTCTTCACCGTCCGAGCCAAGGCCTTCGACGCGGAATACTGCTGCGCCGGTATCGACGCCGTGAAGCGGAAGATCCGTGAGATCGAGAACAACAAGAACGCCACCGCCGTGGAGCAGAGCCTGATGGTCACCCTGGAGGTGTGCTACGAGTTCTATCTCCGTGGCTTCCACTTTGACACCATCAGCATCTACGACTCCCAGGCCACCGCCTTCAAGATCACGGAGAACGGCCTGCTGCCCCCCTTCGTCTCCGTCCGGGGCCTGGGCGAGACCGCCGCCCTGGACACCGTGGAAAAGCGGAAGGGAAAGACCTTCATCTCCGTGGAGGAGTTCGCCGCCTGCTGCAGCAAGCTGTCCAAAACCCACATCGAGCAGCTGAAGGCCCTGGGGGCCTTTGCCGGCATGGCGGACACCAGCCAGATCACGTTTTTCTGATATGGAGTGGCGCTTTGTCTGGTCCCGCGGCGACGAGCATGAGACAGGCCGTGCCCTGTCCCGGGAAATGCTGCGCTTGTATCGGGACAAAGCCCGGGAAAAGCGGGACGTCCCGCCGGATATCGGGACAGTTTTTATAGGAAATAACGGCAAACCGATGACAAATGGCTGCTATTTCAATATCAGCCACAGCCACGGTCTGGTGGCCTGCGCCGTGGCGGAGGTCCCGGTGGGCATCGACGTGGAGAAGATTCGCCCGGTATCGCCCCGGCTTTTACGCATTTTATCGCCTGATGAACGCGAATCTGTGCGGTGTGACGAAGATTTCTTCCGCCTTTGGACCCTGAAGGAGGCCCTGATCAAGTGTCAGGGAGGTGTACTGGGTCAGATCCGGCACGTTCATTTCCGGATCGATGGGGATTCCGTCACCTGCACCGTCCCCGGCTACGCCTTCTCCGTTCTCCCGGCCCCGGAGGGCTATGCCGCCGCCCTGTGCTGGGAAAAACTGGAAGAAAACCGGCATGAAACGCGCAAAAAATGACAGGCTATTGGAAGGATGTGCATAAAAAATACCGGAACCGGCAGAAATTTTGCCGGTTCCGGTATTTTTTATGTGAGTAATCCGTATTTTTCCTTGATGCGGTCCAGCTTTTCCAGCATGGGCTCCGCGGCCACCCACAGGAAGAATACCGTGGCTGCCGCGTGGACGCAGTCCACCGGGAAGCCGGTGACGTAGTACGTCAGCAGCGTTTTCCAGGTGAGGCTTTCCGCCCCGGCCCACATCAATACCGACGCCGGATTCATGATGCCGCCGTAGATCACGATGGCGCAGAAGGCACCAAAGGTACACATGCTCCCCAGAGTTCGGCGCAAAAGCCCCTTTCGGAACAGGACTCCGGCCAAAAATCCGATAATTCCCATGCTAAACATCTGCCACGGCGTCCAAACGCCCTGGGAGAACAGCATGTTGGACACCAGCATGGACAGCGCGCCCACCAGAAAGCCGCTCTCGCCCCCCAGCGCTACGCCGGAGATGATGGTCATGGCCATGACGGGCTTGAACTGAGGCAGCATGAAAAATGCCGCCCGGCCCGCCACGGAGATGGCGCACAGCACCGCAATGACCACCAGCTCCCGGGCCTGGGGCCTGCGCCCCTCGAACACCAGGAAGAACGGGGCCATGCATTCCAGCAGCACCAGCACCGACATGAGGCCATACTGCCTGTTGTCCAGGTAATAGACCCCCACAAACAGGGTCACGGGGATCAGCAGCAGGATAGACACCGCCGCCGCTGCCGTCCGGCGGGACAGCCTGCGCTTTTCCGCCGGAATCTGCACCAGGTCAAGGGGCTTGGTCCGGCGGCCGATGGACAGGGCCAGCACCAGCAGCAGCCCGCAGAACACCAGATACAGCCGCAGCTGCTGCCAGCCCAGAGCCGTCAGGCCGCCCTTGCCCACGGCGGCGGACAGGTCCGTGACTCCGGTGGCATACAGGAATATGGCCAGGGCCCCCGCCCCGGACAAGGCGGCCAGGGCCTTGCGCCACAGGGGCAGCTTCTTGGGCTTCCAGTCCGGCGTTTCCTCCCGGGGCTCCGGCAGAGGGGGAATGTCCTCCGGCAGGGCCGGCTCCGCAGGAACCGTGCCGCCGCAGACAGCCATGACATCCTCCGCCGTCACCGCCTGGGGCTCCAGGCTCCGGGCCATGCGGTTGGCGGCGGTGGTATAGAAGCTGTTGCCGGAGAAGAAGGCGCGGGGAGATGCCTCCGTCACCACGCTGCCGTCAAAAAACAGGGCGCAGCGGTGGGCATAGCGGGCGCAGAACTCCACGTCGTGGCTGACCATCAGCAGCGACACCCCGCGGGCCAGCAGCGTCCGCAGAATCAGGGCGAAGGCCTGCTTGAACTCCGCATCCAGGCCCTTGGTGGGCTCGTCCAGCAGCAGGATCTCCGGCTCCAGCAGCAGCACCTTGGCCAGGGCCGCCCGCTGCTGCTCGCCGCCGGACAGGTCGTAGGGGTGCCGGTCCAGCAGGTCCTCCAGGCGGCACAGAGCCACCATCCGGGCCACCCGCTCCTCCTGCTGGGGGCGGGGCGTTTTTGTGCCGGAAAATATCTCGAACAGGTCCTCCCGGACCGTTTTTTTCACAAATAAGGTCTGGGGATTCTGGGGCAGCATGCCCAGGGTCCCCTTTACGGAAATGTCGCCCCGCTGGGGCTTTTTCATGCCGGACAGCAGCTTCAGCGTGGTGCTCTTGCCCGCGCCGTTGCCGCCCAGCAGGGCCAGAAACTCCCCACGGCCCAGGGTCAGGTCCAGCCCCTTGATGACGTCGGGGCTGTCCGGCTCATACCGGAACCACGCGCCCTGCACCGTCAGCACCGGCTGGCGCCGGGGGTACGTCTGCTCCCGGGGCAGCGGAACCAGCGGATGCTCCGCCGCATAGCTCCGCAGAAAATCCCGGCCCTCCCGCACGGTGACGGGACAGGGGGCCTCCGTTTCCACCGAGGCCCAGACGCGCATGGCGGCGGGCATGGCCAGAAACATCCGGTGGCCCAGGGTCTTTAGCCGGCGGCCCACGTCGTAGGGCGTGCCGGTGCACAGCAGCTGCCCCCGGTCCATTACCGCCACGGCGGTGGCCAGGGGAAAGGCCTCCTCCAGCCGGTGCTCCGTCAGCACCACGGCGGTGCCCAGCTCCCGGTTGATCTTTCCCAGCACCGCCAGGAAATCCGAGGCGGCGATGGGGTCCAGCTGGCTGGTGGGCTCGTCCAGAATCAGCACGTCCGGCTGCATGGCCATGACGGAGGCCAGGTTCAGCAGCTGCTTCTGGCCTCCGGACAGCTGGGAAACGTCCCGGTAAAACCAGTCCTCGATGCCGAAGAATGCCGCCATCTCCGCCACCCGGCGGCGGATGGTGGGGGTGTCCACCCCCAGGCTCTCCAGCCCGAAGGCCAGCTCGTGCCAGACCTTGTCGGTGACGATCTGGTTTTCCGGCGACTGCTGGACAAAGCCGATGCGGGCCGCCAGCGTCCGCTGGTCCACCTGGTCCAGCGGCGTATCCCGGAACAGAATGCGGCCCTGCCGGGTCCCGTGGGGGGCCAGGGCGGGCTTCAGCTGCCGCAGCAGCGTGGACTTGCCGCAGCCCGAGGGACCGCACAGCACCAGGAATGCACCCTCCGGCACCGTCAGCGACAGGCTGTCAATGGCCCGGGCGGTCTGCCCCGGATAGGAAAAGGTCAGATTTTCGACGGTGAACAGCGCCATACCCGCGCCTCCTTTCGGTCTATGATCACCGGCGTCAGGCACAGGGCCAGATACGCCAGGTAAAAGCTGATGGAAAACGGCTGGGCCATGGCTCCCTGGAGCATGGGGAAATACCACCATTTCAGGCCCCCGGCAAGGCTTCCGCACAGCAGATACATGCCGCAGAAGCCCAGCCAGCCCAGGGCGTATTTGTCCCGGTCCTCCATGCGGTAAATGGAAAAGGCCGTCCGGCCCCGGAGGCCGTAGCCCCGGCTTTTCATGCTGTCGGCGGTTTCGATGGCGTTCTCCAGAGCCCAGGTCACCATGATGGAAAAGATGGTGACGGCCCTTCTGGCCCGCTGCCATGCGCTGCCGGTGGAGGCGTCCCGCCCGATGCAGAACTGCGCCTGGCGCACGGTTTCCAGCTGGCGGCGGAACAGGGGCACAAACCGCAGGGTCATGCTCAGCACCAGGGACAGGGCCGGGATCATCCGGCCAAACAGATACACAAATTTGTCCGACGTGATGACCCGGTTGAAGCACACGAACCACAGCACCACGGCGCACAGCATGGTCCCCGCCGCCAGACCATACAGAATACTCTCCAGCGTCAGGGGGTTGCCGGAGGGCAGATAGATGAGAATGGTGACACCCGCGTGGTTGAAGGCGGGATTCACCAGGGCCGCCAGCAGCAGCACCGGCAGGGCCACCCGCAGGTGCCTTGCCAGGGCCCGGCGGCCCTCCAGCTGCCCGGCATACAGCAGCGCCCCCAGCAGGGACACCGCCAGGCAAACCGGGTGCATCAGCACCATGGAATAGGCCAGCACCAGGGCGAAAAACAGGAAGTTCACCAGGGGGTGATAGCGGGAAAAGGCGTCGCCCACGGCTCCGGCCTCCTTTCACAGAATCGTTTTGGGGACAGGCTCAGCCGCCCATGAAGCCGCCTCCTACATCATACCCCAGGTCGCAGGTATACACCCAGCAGATCACGTCGCCGGGCTGCACCTGATACCGGGAGCAGCCGTAGTTGGGGAACCAGTCGTTGACCTTGTACATCCAGCCGGAGCCGTCGCCGACGTCGAACTCGTACAGGTTGTAGATCCCCTCGATATAGGCGGAGTTGTACATCGGCGTCCAGCTGAACTCCATGGGGATCTTCCTTTCCTTGCACACCCGCTGCAAAACGTCAAACACGCTCTCCCCCTGGGAAAACGTCACCGTAACGGCAGGCAGGATCACCCCGTCGGCGGGCACCAGCCCCCGCTTGGACTCGTCGCACTTGTCCATGTTGTTGAGGATGGTGGCGCAGGAGATGGAGATGGTGCAGGTGTCCTGGTGGGACGTATCCGGCTGAGACGTTTCCGGCTCCACGGGCTTGGGCTTGCCGTCCGGCACCGGGTCCGTCTGGTAGCGGTCCTTGCCGCCGGTGGAGGAGTCGTCCGTCCCGGGCTCCTGGGGGGCGTCGGGCGTCTCCGGCGTATTCGTATTCCCGGGTTCCTCCGGCGTATCGGGGGTATTCTGATCGCCGGTCTGCTCCACGCCGGGAGGAATGGGTGCTTCCGGACCAGTGCCGACCATCAGGTCGCAGCCGGAAAGGGACAGGGCCAGCAGCAGCGTCAGCAGCAGGGTCAACAGGACTTTGGGGAATCGATTCATCATCGAAAAACACCTCCTATCAGAGCACCGCGCGCAGGGACGTTGTGACAACGTCCCTGCGCCGGTGTATTTCCTTGGGGTTACGCGGGTTTGATGCGGGGCTTATGCCCGCTTTTTCTTTCTCTGCATCAGCAGCACAGCGGCGCCGGACAGGGCGGCAGCACCCATCCACACCAGCACCAGGCTCTCGTCTCCGGTGCGGGGAGTATCGGGCTTTTCGGGCTTGGCGGGCGTCGCGGGCTGGTCGGGGGTCACGGTGACGGTGACATCGCTCATGTCGTACAGGCTGGTCTTCTGGGCCAGCAGGCGATAGTAGGCCGCCAGGGCATAGTAGCCCTGCTCGGTGGCCATGCCGTCCACGGTCTTGTCGGCCATCAGGTGGCGGAAGCCGCCGCCGGTGACATAGAAGCCGCACAGCGCGTCCACGACGCTGACGCCGCTCTTTACGAACCGGCTGTCGGCGGTGGGATCAATGCCCAGGGCCGTCAGGGCCACGATGACCTGGGCCGTGGACTCGGCGGAGGCATCGGTGCCGGGGATCTCACTGAAGGTAGCGTCGTCGTTCTGCACGCCGGCCAGGAAGGTCAGGGCCGCGTCCACAGCCGCCTTCACCTGAGCATTTTCATAGTAGGGGGCCAGGGCCTGCACGGCCATGGCGGTCATGTCCACATCGGGGACCTGGGAGGAGGCGATGACAGGCCAGCTGCCATCCTCGCGCTGGGTATCCAGAATGGCGCGGACCAGCTTCTCCCGGGTCACGTCGCCGGAGGTGGGATAGCCGTGGCTGTCCAGCGCCAGCAGCGCCCAAACGGGACCGTTGACGCTCTGCTTGGTGATGAACGCCATGGAATCCAGACCGTCCAGCAGGCTGCGGCCGGCCACATGGGTCACGTCCTTGCCGATGGCGGTCAGGGCCAGAATCAGACGGGAATTCTCGGTGGAGCGGGAGCGGTTCAGACGGCCGTTCTCGTCCATGGCCTTTTGCACATACTCCACCACGGAGGCGTAATACGCGTCCGCACCGGGGACGTCCCGGCCGGAACGGGCCAGGCCCAGAACCGCCCACTCGCCGCCGATGGAGCCGGTGACGGGGGCACCCTTGGAAACGATGAAGTCGCCGGTAGTCTTATAGATGTCCTGAGCGTTCAGCTCCGCCAGGCGGGCCTCGGCGGCCAGCAGCACATCGTAGTTGCCCACGCGCTCCTGGAGCTTCTGGCCCAGGGCGTCGTAGGCGGCCCGGGCAGCCTCCACGGCGGCACGGGACGCGGGGATCACGGGCTGGCCGATGGCGTCGATCAGCTCCTCCACATGGGCAACCGCCTCATCCTGGAGCTGGGCCAGCTTCTTCTCGGCAGCCAGCAGCACATCGTAGTTGCTGACCTGGGCCTTGCGCTGGTCGCTCAGGGCGTCATAGGCGGCGCGGGCGGCCTGGATGGCCTCCTCGGAGTCCAGAGTCACGGTGCCGATGGCGGCGATCTTCTGCTCCACGTCGTGGACGTACCAGCCGGTCAGAGGCAGCACCAGCTCAGGCAGACGGGTCAGGACTGCGGCGGTGGTGGAACCGTACTGGCGGTCCATGCCGGAGCGGTAGGACACGCCGCGGTGGGTGGGAATGCCGCCGAAGCCGCCCACCCGGATGGTACCGGTCAGGTCATAGCTATAGCCTTCGGCGGTCTCGGGGATGGTGACGCTCAGCAGCTGGCGAACGGGGTTGCCGCTGAAATCATACTGGCCGAAGGGGGTGCCGGGGTTGGTCTGATACTTGTTGCCCTGGGCATCCAGGTACAGCAGGGAGAAATTGAAGTTGTAAACGCCGGAGATCTTCTCCTGGGGGCTTACTAGGTCGTGGAACTGGACCTTTACGGCCTGGCCGGGGACCAGCTCAGCATCCTGGGGCAGGACCTTGCCGTCGGCGTCGATGAGGTCATAGCTGACGCCCCGGGCGGTGATGACCTGGTAGGCGGCCATGCCGTCCTTCTCGATGCGGAGAATGTGGCGGCCGGTGGTCAGGCCCGTAACGGTGACCTGGCCGTTTTCATCCACGGAAACGCCCTGGCTGGTGAAGCCGTTGAAGGTCATCTTATCGGTGACGGTGGAGCGGGCCACGGTAACGGTGCAGCCCTCCTGGGGAGTGAAGCTGTAGCTGGCGCCCTGGGTACCCACATAGAACAGGATGTCGTGCTCGGCATCCAGATACTTCTGCTCGTCCTTGGTGATGTTCACGGTGGGACGGTCGATGAAGGTGTTGGTCTGGATAGAGGAGCCGTCGGCACCCACGGACACCACGAACACGCCGGTGAACTCCGGCCAGATGGCGCTGAAGTCCTTGCCGCCCATACCCTGAACGAAGGTCATGGCGTCATAGGTCACCTGGACGATGGCGGTGCCCGGGTGGTTGGCGGTCATGGTGGCCAGGCAGGAATTGTTGGCGTCGGGGGTGATGGTCACCACGTCGCTGTCGCCGCCGTCCAGGCTCAGCACCTGATAGTGCGCGTCGGGCAGGGCAATCTGGCTGTTCATGAAGCTCTCGATGGCCTGCCAGCTGCGCAGCACGTCCAGCTCGCAGCTCTGGCCCACCTCCAGGTTCTTATAGCCCTGGCGGTTGATGTTCAGATAGATGTTGCCCAGGTCGTACACGTTCTTGTCGAAGCGGTACACGGTATCGCTGCTGAACGCGTCGTCCATGTGCAGATCGTCCCGGGTCACAGCCAGCTCCTGGCCGCCGGTGAATTTGCCGAAGGTCCAGTAGGTGACGCCGTCGGGATTCTGGGCCCGTAGGAACTGCTGACTGCCGCTCTCCGGCAGGCGGAAGGAGGCGGTCATGGTGTCGCCCTTGGTCTCCTGGGAAACGGGCTCCAGGAAGGTATAGCTATAGTAGCTGCCGAAGGTGCCCATCCGCAGGGTAGAGCCGGCGGGGGCGGTGACGGTGACGTCCAGGGCCTTGGGAATGGTCAGAGAGAAGCTCTTGGCGCCGCAGCCCACGGTCTGCTTGTTGGTCATGGTGGTGGTGACAGGCAGATAGCCCGCCGCCTTGTCGCCGATGGGGGTCAGGGTGATCTTCAGGCTGCCGCCCTCCACAAACAGGCAGGCGGTGTGGGTGCTGCCATAGGTGGTGGAGACGCCGGTCTTGGCCTGGAGGTCCGTGCCGTCGGGGCCGGTAACGGTGACGTCGATGGTGTAATCCTTGCCCTCCACCCAGCTGCTGCTGTCGTTGGTGGCATAGATGGCGTAGGCCCGGACCAGGGTAAACACGTTCTCCTGATTGGCCTTCACGGTAAGCACCAGGGTGCCGTTGAGCTGACCCTCGGTGTTGTAGCCCTCCACCAGATAGTCGCCCACAGGCAGCTTGGTGTTGTACATCAGACCATAGCCGTCGGGCTCGATATCCACATTGGCCAGCAGGTTCTTTTCGCCCTTCACGCCATCGGTATAGGTATACACCTTGATGTCGGCCAGCTGTGCATTGTGCAGGCCCTTGAAGGAGACGTCCATGTCGCCCTGGGGCGCGTCACCCTCCTGGGACACGGTGACGGTGTAGGTGGTGGGGGTGATGGCGGGGGACCACTCGGTGGCCGCCGCCTTGTCGCCGCAGCGGATGGTCAGGACGGTGCCGTTATGGACGGGCACGGTCTCCACCCGGCGGTAGTCGGTGCCGTCGGCGGTGAGATACACCTGGTTGTTCTTGTTGGAGGCGGTGGCCGTCATCCGGATGCCGGTGACGCCCTGGGGCAGGGTCAGGGTGTAGGCGGTCTTGTCTGAGGCGAAGTCGGGAGTCAGGACGCCCTCGCTGAAGGACAGGGCCGCCAGGCTGGTGTCGCTCTGGGTGTTCCAGTCGCCGCCGATGTCCGCGCCGTAGCCTTTGGTGGTGTACATCACGCGGATGATATCCCCGGCGAACAGCTTGTCCCCGGCCTTGATGTCCTTGAACCCAACGTTGGTGAACCAATCGTTCAGGGTTCCCATCCAGCCGGAGGCTTCGCCGCCGTCACCGGCGGACAGGCCGTTGATCTCGCTGATGTAGCCGGACTCCGCGCCGGTCTGGGAATAGGTACCCAGGGCGCTGACGATGCAGTCCATCATGGAGGACCCGGGGGCCAGGTCCACCCACTTGTCCACCAGCGTGCCATCCCAGGCAGCGCCGTTGGCCTTTGCGTAGGTCGTGTTTTCCACAACGACCCGAACCTGGCCGTCGTGGTTCTCTGCTGCCCAGACAGTGGCGGGTACCAGGCTCAGTACCATCACCAATGCCAGCAGCAGAGAAACGATGCGTTTCTTCATATGCATTTTCCTCCTGTGAAAAATTTATGCCCAGCCGTTTCCGGCGAGTCAACGGAGTGTGTCTGCGGCGGAGGAAAAGTAGATACACGCCCGCTGCAAAAACCGCCGGTACATCCCCTGAAAAAGGGAGACACCGGCGGCGCATGGTTCCTGTCTGCGCCCAACGAAGATAACGCCCGCCGCGCTGAATGCCCTCCGCCGTGCAATTCTCCTGCCTCGCGCCGTGGAGCCGATGGCTCCTCGTTTGCATCCTACCTTCTCAGGGGACTGCCCCCAATGGCGGACTTTCGTCCCGGCGGCCAAGGCCGCTTCGGTGCATTCTTGCGCCCACAGTGCCGTTCGCGTGGGGTTCTTTCGCCCCGTTTCTTTCAGGCTGGCACCTGGCCGTTTTCCGGCCTTTGCGGTACCCGCCGCACAGCATCCTCGGACATGATTCGATTATCCGGCTCTGCGTTCTCACAAAGCCATTCTTATCATACAGCATCCGGCAGGAAAAGTCAACGGTCCGCCCCATGCAAAACGGCTGTGTATTGTAGGACTACAAAAAACCGCCGCAGCGGCGCGGAGTCCCCTTGTTTTGCCGGAAAAAAAGATGTATAATCAAGGCCAGTGGGACAGGGTGAGAAAACTGCGGGATGCTCCCCGGGAAAGCCTGTCCGCATCCGTCAAAGAAGCAAAGGAAGAGCACTGTCATGGAAATTTTGCACGAGATCAACCCGGCGCTGGAGGCTCTGGCGTACTTAGGCTCCCGGGCCAACGGCCATACCCTGGACCGGCTGGAGGAGCGCTTACAGGCCCGGGGCGTCCGGAAGGCGGAGCCCTTCCATCGGGCCAGCGCCGCCCTGCGGGAGCTGCTGCAGGACCTGGACGCGGAGGTTTCCGTCCCGGCAGAGACCCTGCAGCGTCTGTTCGGCGACATCAAGGGCTTTTCCTACAGCACCATCGGGTCCTATAGTCCGGCTTTTCTGTTCTTCTATCCCATGCTGTCCCGCCGGCAGGACTTTGAGACCCTGATGCAGCGGATGGAGCGCCTGACGCCGGACGAGACGGCGCGAAACATGATGATCTCGCTGAGCCTGGAGGAGCAGTCCGGCCCTGCCGCCGGGGCCGCCGCAAAGCTGGTTTCCCGGGTGCTGGCGCTGACGATCCCCACGGAGAGCCGCCTGGCTCTGCTGGAGATCCACCAGAATTATCGGACTCTGCTGCCGGAGATCGCAGCCTGTCTGCGCCCGGCCATAACGGCGCTGGAGACGGAGTCCGGCCGCATCCAGGAGATCATAGAGGCCTTCTGCCGGGAGGTGGAGGGCCTGGGGACGGAGAGCTATCTCCGGGAGACCTCCAGCCTGGCCATCACGCCGGAGGTGCATTATCACCTGATCCCCTTTCTGATGGGACCGGATACCAACCTCTCCATGGAGCAGGAGGACGGCAGCGTGCTGATCTGCTGCGGAGTTATGCGGCTGTCGCTGCGGCGCACCCTGGCGGAAAACAGCAGCGCCTCCCAGGTCTATGACGCCATCCGGATCATCGGGGACAAGACACGGTTTGACATTCTCTGTTATCTGAGGGATCATCCGGCGGTCTACGGTCAGCAGCTGTGCAGCCATTTCGGCCTGGCCCGCAACACCATTCACCACCATATGAGCAAGCTGGTGAATGCGGGGCTTGTTACCTGCCTGGTGGAGGGAAACCGTATTTATTACACCACGGACCGGGAGCACCTCTCCTATTTGCTGAACCAGCAGCGGCAGCTGCTGATCGGCGGAGAGGATACGGAGCAGCAGGAAAAATAAAACCGGCAGGAATGCCGCCGGCGCAGGGTTTGCCGCGCCGGCGGCATTTTTTTGCAGGGTAAACACATGGCCGCACCTGTGGGCGCGGCCATGTGTTTACCAGCGCCGCTTTTTCTTTTCGCCCTCCCGGCGCTGGAAGGGCTTGTCGATGAGGATGATGTCCTCTCCGAACCGCTGGACGCAGTCCCAGGGAATGTAATAATCCTCGCCCCGGCCGAACAGACCGAAGAACCGGCAGGGGCCAAAGACGATCAGGGCCTTGACGGTCCCCTCCGGGATGCAGAGCTCCAGGTCTCCCACGCAGCCCAGACGGCTGCCGTCGCAGATGTTGATGACCTCCTTGCGGCGCAGCTGTGAAAATCGGCACATCATGGTCTCCACCTCAGCTCCAGCCTATGCGCCTTCCGGCGCGTCCTATGCCATCAGATCACCGCGTCCATGGGGATGCCGCCGCCCGTGGCCGCCGTGAACCGGCGGGTGACAAAACTGTTAGATCATCTTTAAGGAATCTTAAAGGTTCCCCCCTTGTTTCTTTAACTGTTTTTCTTTATACTGAATTTTGTGAACAGGGACAGCTGATCGGAAGCTGTATCGCCAAAAAAAGAGCCGCTCTTGACAGGGAACAGCAGATCATATATACTAAGTGTATCAATCATCTTGATACAGTTGCGCCTGTGCGCACAGAGAAAGGAAAGCGCCTATGGAGACGTTAAAGACCATCAATTTTATCATAGCGGTTATTTTCTTCGTCTGCTATACCTATCAGTTTTTGTATATCCCGGTGCCCTGGCTGCGGAAGGAGAAGCCCCACGGCCCGGCCAAGGCCAACCGGTACGCCGTTCTGATCTGCGCCCGGAACGAGCAGCGGGTCATCGGCGACCTGATCGCCAGCCTTCGGGGGCAGACATATGACCAGAGCCTGCTGTCCATTTTCGTGCTGGCGGACAACTGCACCGACGACACGGCCATGGTGGCCCGGGTGGCCGGGGCCCATGTGTATGAGCGGTTCAACCAGGTGCGGGTGGGCAAGGGCTACGCCCTGCAGGAGCTGCTGGAGCATCTGGAGCATGATTATCCCCGGGGCTTTGACGGATACTTCGTGTTTGACGCGGACAATATTCTGGCTCCCAACTATGTGGAGGCCATGAACCGGACGTTTTCCGACGGACACGAGATCGTCACCAGCTTCCGCAACAGCAAGAATTACGGCGACAACTGGATCAGCGCCGGTTATGCTCTGTGGTTCCTGCGGGAGAGCCGGTATCTCAATCACGCCCGGTTCCTGCTGAGCACCAGCTGCGCCGTGTCCGGCACCGGGTTCCTGTTCAGCCGACAGGTGCTGGAGGAGACGGGGCCCTGGCCCTTCCACCTGCTGACGGAGGACATCCAGTTCTCCGTGGACCAGGTGACCCGGGGACGGAAGATCGCCTTCTGCCCCGATGCGGTGCTGTATGACGAGCAGCCCACCACCTTCCGCCAGTCCTGGAACCAGAGGCTGCGGTGGTCCAAGGGGTATTTGCAGGTATTCCGGGGCTACGGCGCCAAGCTGCTGCGGGGCGCGGCCGGGGGGAGCTTCTCCTGCTACGACATGGCGGCGGCCATTATGCCGGCCTTCGTCCTGTCGGCGGCGGCCATCGTGTGCAATGTGACGGCGGCGGTGCTGGGAGCCATTCGGGGGGCGGATCTGACCATTGCCCTGTGGTCTGTGGGGCAGATGCTGCTGAACATGTATCTGACGCTGTTTATCCTGGGGGCCATCACCACCGTTACCGAGTGGCGGCGGATCCATACCAAGGCGGTGAAAAAGGTGATCTACGCCTTCACCTTCCCGCTGTTTATGTTTACATACATTCCCATCTCCTTCGCGGCGTTCTTCTGCAAGGGGGAGTGGAAGCCCATTGAGCACCGGGTCAGCGCGGCAAGCCTGCGGGGCCGGGGCCGGGAGGAGCTGCTGCCCTTCTGACGGAGCGGCCTGAGAGAATGGAGAGGCGAACACCATGTACAACATTCTGGTCTGTGACGACGAAAAGGATATCGTATCGGCGCTGCATATTTATCTCAGTGCCGAGGGCTATCGGGTGCTGACGGCCTTTGACGGGCCGGAGGCCCTGCGGCTGCTGGACCGGGAGGAGGTACACCTGGTGCTGCTGGATGTGATGATGCCGGGAATGGACGGCATCACCGCCATGACCCGGCTGCGGCAGAGCCGGAATCTGCCGGTGATCCTGCTGACGGCCAAGTCCGAGGACACGGACAAGGTGCTGGGGCTGAATATGGGAGCCGACGACTATGTTACCAAGCCCTTTAACCCCGTGGAGCTGCTGGCCCGGGTCCGGTCCCAGCTGCGGCGGTATATGACTCTGGGCGGCGGCCATGTGGCCCCCACCGCCGTGACCATCGGCGGAGTGAGCCTGGACGACAATGCCAAGACCGTCACCGTGGACGGGGACACCGTGAACCTGACGCCCCTGGAATACGACATTCTGCGGCTGCTGATGCAGCATCCGGGGAAGGTGTTCTCGCCCCATGAGATCTATCGCCGGGTGTGGCATGAGGACCCGGCGGCGGACAATCCCGTGGCCGTCCACGTGCGGCACATCCGGGAGAAGATCGAGATCAACCCCGCAGAGCCCCGGTATCTGAAGGTGGTGTGGGGCAAGGGGTACAAAATGGAGGGGGCGGCGCAATGAAAAAGCTGCTGGAAAAGCCGTGGGCCAAGGCCCTGGCCTTTCTGCTGACCCTGCTGCCGGGCACGGCGGCGGTGTATGGCGGCGTCGAGCTGGTATACATATATGTCTATAACATGCATACGGACAGGCGCCTGGATATGCTGTGGGCCGTGACGGCGGTGTGCGCCGTGGTGGCTGCGGCATCCCTGGTGTTCTCCCTGTCGGCGGCGGGACACTGGCCGGGCCATGAGGGCATCCATCTGACCTGGGTGGAGAAGATCCCGGTGGACCTGTTTGTGCTGGGGTTGACCTGCGTGTGGTACATCTATCTGGACGCCGTGTACTATCCATCGGCCACGCTGGGCCTGGCGGTATTTGTGGCGCTGGCGTATCTGTTCGTGCTGGCGTTTACGGCCCGGTGCAAGGCCGGGACCGTGCTCAGCGATCTGCTGGCGCTGCGGCTGCTGCGGCTTTTCAGCCGGGGGGCCGTGTGGACCTGGCGGCACCTGCGGCGTCTGTTTCTGGGCCTGCCTCTGGCGTGGAAAACGGCGGCGGTGCTGCTGGTGAAGTGACCCCCAAAAATTAGACAATAATTTGAAGTAAAAATTGTTCAAGCAGC